>Ga0335081_10000181_pt1 | contig 122610 bp, 122 predicted proteins | sample Lox_Sample_35_FD_206713 | JGI IMG/M metagenome (GOLD analysis project Ga0335081, IMG submission 206713) | Soil microbial communities from Loxahatchee National Wildlife Refuge, Florida, United States - Lox_Sample_3.5 | ecosystem: Environmental > Terrestrial > Soil > Wetlands | place: USA...
GACGCGCGGCGAAGGTCGATCCCATGGTCGCGCTGCGGTATGAATGAAACTCATCATCTCCGCTGCGATAAGAGTTACCGCAAAGTAACTTCCCTACCACGATCTCAGTGACCAAGTCGCGAGGATAAGGGAGAGCTTCTCACAAGAAATCCCGACATTCGTCAACCTTGTAGTTCCTCTAACGGTCCCAAAACACCACACCGGTATCCCTCCGGGTGCATCTTGCCTTCGTTTTGCGGAAAAGCATGCAAACGGGCAAGGAACCCGTCAAGGTTGCCCTCCGGCTCGCTTCGCTCGACCTTGACTGAACCCTCGCCCGTTTGCTGACAACCTCTCCGCTAGAAAACGAAGGCACACAATCGAAGCCCAAAACCAAAAACTTCGGTTGACATCACAGCGCCTTCTCATGGAAGGGAAAAAACATGAAATTAGAAGAAGTCAACCAACGCACCAAAGAGGCGGTCGATTTTCTGGTGGCCGCTTTGGAGTCCGGTCACAGTGAAGTCCTCACCGCCTACCTCTCCGCCATGGCCAAATTCCACACCTACAGCTTTGGCAACATCCTGCTCATCGCACGCCAGAAGCCCGAGGCCACCAACGTCGCCGGGATTCGCACGTGGAACTCGCTTGGCCGCTTCGTCAAACGCGGCGAAAAAGGCATCTTTATTCTGGCTCCCATGATCGGGAAGAAGCGCAGCCGAGACGAAGAAGCCACCGCCGAGGATGCCGATCAGAAAGACGGCCAGCCCCGGCTCTACGGGTTCCGGGGTGTCTACGTGTTCGACATCACGCAGACCGAAGGCAAGGAACTCGCCACCCTTACCGAAGTCAGCGGCGACGTGAGCGGATACCGCGAACGGCTGTTCAAGTTCGTGGAAGGGCAAAACGTCGAGTTGAGTTTCTCCGAGCGCATTGCACCCGCCAAGGGTCTTTCGCACGGCGGCAAGATCACGCTGCTGTCCGGGATGCAGCCCGCCGAGGAATTCTCCACGCTGGTCCACGAGATCGCTCACGAGATGCTGCATCGGGGCGAACGCCGCACCCTCACCACCAAGCAAGTCCGCGAGACCGAAGCGGAAGCCGTGGCCTTCGTGGTCTGCCAGTCGATTGGGCTGCGCAACGGAACCGCGTCCCAGGACTACATCCAGCTTTGGCACGGAGACGCCAGTCTTCTGCGCGAGAGTCTGGAAGCCGTTCAGCAAACCGCTGCCGTGATCCTCGGGGGCATTGCCCCCGAGCCCACGGCTCCCGCCGCAGCCGCCTGACCCGCCACGTCTCGCAGTCGCGCCAGAAATCTGTGGCAGTCCCTCACGAACCGACAACCCACGCAATCAAGGAGAAAAAAATGCCGAATACGCAAAGTGCAGTCAACCACCATGAATATCGCAGCGTCCCGGTCACGGCGCTGATTGAGTCGTCCAGCAATCCCCGCAAACGATTCGACGAGAAGAGTCTTGAGGAACTGGCAGCCAGTTTCAAAACGCAAGGAGTTCTCGCGCCTCTCTTGGTGCGGGAATTGGAGCCGAGCAAGTACGAAGTCGTGGCGGGAGCACGCCGTCTCCGGGCCGCGAGAATTGCGGAACTCGATTCCATCCCGGTGCGAGTCGTCAAACTGACCGACGCGGAAGCCATCGAAGCCCAAGTCGTGGAGAACCTGCAACGCGAGGACATTCATCCCTTAGAAGAAGCACTCGGCTTCAAGTCGCTCTTGGAACTTGGAGAACCTTCCTACACCATTGCCAACATCGCCGCCCGAGCCGGGAAGAGCGAGGCCTATGTCTACGGCAGGATCAAGCTGGCTGACCTGATTCCGCCTGTGGCTGAGGCCTTCCTGAAAGATCAGATCACCATCGGTCACGCTCTGCTGATCGCGAAGCTCCCGGCTGCGCAACAACAGGAAGCCTTCGCCGCCGCATTTCGCGGTATGTGGACGAGCGAGGGCAATAGCCAAGTCCTCATTCCCGTCCGGGAACTGGCGGTCTGGATCGAGTCCAACATCCTGCTGCAACTGGCATCAGCGCCATTTGACAAGCACGACGATAAGCTCGTCCCCGACGCAGGTTCCTGTGCCAACTGCCCGAAGCGAACCGGATTCAACAAGCTGCTTTTTGCCGATGTCCACAAAGACTCATGCACCGATCCGCAATGTTTCCGGTCGAAGATCGATGCTCACGTGGCGAAGACGCTCGAAAGCAAGCCGACTCTCGTGCAGATTTCGTCCGCTTGGAACTCCCGCGAGGGCGCACCCTTGGGACGAAATCAGTACGTCGAATTGGAGGTCAAGAAGGGGAAGGCCAACGGCACAGCCGCAAAGCTGCCAGCCGCTCAGAAGTCTTGTGACAAGATGGCGGAGGCCATCGTTATGGATGGCGGCAAGCGCGGCCAGACGGTCAAGGTTTGCGCCGATCCCAATTGCCGCGTGCACCATCCCAACACGCCCTCTCCGCAACAAATGGCGAAGGAACGGGCAGACGAGCGGAAGCGCGTGGAGAAAGAGAAATTGGCCATCATGGTGCGCCACCGGGTACTGGCCACGATTCTGCAGCGGGTGTCTGCTCCCCTCAAGAAAGCAGATTTACTGACCGTCGCTCACTACCTGATTAGCCGTCTTTCCTACAACCAGATTCCGGCAGTGGCCAAACGCCACAAGATCGAAGTCAAGAAGGACTCGGACTCCGGGCAGGAACGGCTGGCGAAGCAGGTAGGGAATTACGATGAATCCGAACTGTGCAGGATACTGCTCGAAATCAGTCTGCTCGATTCGGCTTATCAGCGATCCACGACCCGCAGCGACATTCTCTTCGAAGTCGCGAAACGGTACCGGGTAGACGTGGACAGGCTTCAAAAAGTCGTTGCGGAAGAAATTGCCGCAAAACAGGAGAAGAGCAAGATCAAAAAGGCGGCGCCCAGAAAGAAGCTCCCGGCCTGAGTTCTTGCGCTCTCAGCGGCGGAACGCAAACCGCGTTCCGCTTTTTTCATTGGACCAACGCTCATATCTGGAGTGGAACCGCCCTTTCGTTCGGACTCAGCCCGGTTCAGCCCGCCAATTCGGATACACGTCCTACTCAGCAGCGACTTTGCCGTCCCGCGACCAAGCCGTGTATTCCTGCCATCGCAGAAATGCCACCTATCTCAAATGCGAGACCGCAGGTTCAACGGACATTGCTTGGGAGCCGGCGAAATATTGACGCTGGAAGTAGAAAGCAACGTTGACCAAGGCAATCATTACGGGTACTTCGACCAACGGACCGATCACGGCGGCGAACGCCGCTCCTGAGTTGATTCCGAACACCGAGATCGCCACCGCAATCGCCAATTCGAAATTGTTCGACGCCGCGGTGAAGGAGAGAGTCGTCGTCTTCGAATAGTCTGCTCCGAGTTTCCGGCCCATATAAAAGGAGACCAGGAACATCAGGATGAAGTACAGCAGCAGCGGAACCGCGATCCGCAAAACGTCCAAAGGGAGCCGAACAATATATTCGCCCTTGATCGAGAACATCACTACGATCGTAAACAGCAAAGCGATCAGCGTTAGCGGGCTCACACGGGGAACGAAGTTGTGCTCGTACCATTCGCTCCCGCGCGCGCGAATCAGGCTCGCCCGAGTCGCGAAGCCAGCCAGGCAGGGGATGCCGAGATAAACAAAAACACTCTTTGCTATATCCGCTATGGAAACATCCACCACCGCTCCATGCAGTCCCAACTTCGCAGGAAGCACGGTAATAAACACCCAGGCATACAGAGAATAGAAAAACACCTGAAAAAGCGAGTTGAAGGCCACCAATCCGGCGGCGTATTCTCGGTCGCCTTTCGCCAGTTCATTCCAGACGATCACCATCGCGATGCACCGGGCCAGGCCGATCATAATCAGGCCAGCCATGTATTCCGGATAGCCTCGAAGGAATACGATCGCGAGGACGAACATCAGGATCGGCCCGACGATCCAGTTCTGAACAAGCGATAAGCCCAGCACTTTCTTGTTCCGGAAAACCTCCGGCAGTTCTTCGTATCTGACTTTGGTGAACGGCGGGTACATCATAACGATGAGTCCCACGGCAATCGGAATGGACGTGGTGCCGATGCTGAAACGGTTCAGGAATGGCACCACCCCCGGAACGAGCCAGCCAAGCCCAACGCCGAGGGCCATCGCCAGGAAGATCCATGCCGTGAGATAGCGATCGAGGAACTTAAGGCGGGTGCTGGTCTTCATAGACTCTCCGATACTTATTTGTCCTGTGTGATTGGTGCCGTTGACTGGCCGATGCTGTCGAGTTCTCTCTTCAATGCAAGATTGTCGAGACCTTTAAAGGGAAGGCAGAGAAACAGACTGATTCTCCGATCCAGCAAAAAGTAGGCCTCGCGAAAGGCTCGCTGGATGTCCGATTCGCTGCCGTGGACCGCCGCTGGATCGGGAATGCCCCAATGGGCTGTCATTGGCTGCCCTGGCCACACTGGGCAAACTTCGTTGGCTGCGTTGTCGCAGACGGTGAAAACGAAATCGAGTTTCGGCGCACCGGGCTGGGAGAATTCCTCCCAACTCTTGCTCCTATAGCCAGCGATTGGCAGGTGGACCTGTTCCAATTGCCGAAGAGCTTCTGGCCGGACCTTGCCGGTGGGATGGCTTCCGGCACTGTACGCCGTGAAAGTGGGCCTGCCCTTGAAGTTCAAGATAGCCTCGGCAAGTATCGAGCGTGCAGAATTGCCCGTGCACAGAAACAGGACGTTGTAGTGTTCCTTCATCGCAAATCTCCGAGGCGCTAGTTGCAACAGGTTGGACCACAGCACGGCTTGGAGGTCGCATTCGCCGGTTTGACAGCACGGACGAATGCGCTCATGAACTTTTCGTCCACCTGAGAGGCGATCGCCTCTACGTCGATTCCCGCGGACGACAGAAATTCCCGCGCATCATCGACTTTGTACACTCGGGTAGGCTCGACCTGGACCTGCTCAAATCCAGCCGCTTTCAGCTTCGACCGATATTCAGTCTCCTCCAGCGCTCCCGCAATGCAACCCACCCAAAGCAGAACTTTCTCACGGATTTCGTTCGGAATGGCACCGCGCGTGACCACGTCAGAAACCGCAAGTCGGCCGCCCGGTTTCAATACGCGGAATGCCTCGCGCAGGACACGGTCCTTGTCGGCAGAGAGATTGATGACGCAATTGGAAATGATCACGTCCACAGAACTATCGGGCAGAGGTATGTTCTCGATCTCACCCTTCAGGAACTCGACATTCTCGGCTCCGGCCTTGCGCTTGTTTTCGTTGGCAAGCGCAAGCATCTCATCCGTCATGTCGAGACCGTAGGCCTTGCCGGTGGGCCCAACGCGCCGGGCCGAAAGCAAAACGTCAATGCCGCCGCCCGAGCCCAGGTCGAGCACAACCTCACCGGGGCTCAATTGGGCGAGGGCAGTTGGGTTTCCGCATCCGAGCGATGCCAGCATCGCCTCTTCAGGAATCTCGTTCCCTTGCGAGGCGTCGTAGAGATTTGAGGTAATCGGATCGCAACCGCGGCCGATTCCGGACGGGGCAGCTCCGCAACAACTGCTCCCTCCAGTCTTCACGCGAAGGGCAGCCTGGCCGTACTTCTCTTTAACAACTTCTTTGATATCGGCGGTACTCATGGGTTCTCCTATTTGCAGAGCTGAAGGATGTCTTGTGGCTTAAGAGCCTTGTTTCGTGTGCAACACTCGGCATAGAGGAACTGCAGGATTTCTTGTAACGCCTCAGTGTTCGCGGTATAGCGAAGAAAAGTGCTCTCTCGCTTAACCTCGACCAATCCTTCGTTCCTGAGTTTGTCGAGATGGTGAGACAGGGTGGAGTTCGGAATCTCGAGTTCTTCTTGAATCTCTCCGACAACCAGCCCCTCGGGGTGTGCGGACAGAAGAAGCTGCATGATGCGGAGCCGAGCCTCAGTTCCCATGGCCGAGAACATGTCGGCATACCTCGTGATCTGCTCAGAGGATTTCCTTGCTTGGGTGGTTACCATATTTCGATGATTGCAGAAATATCGGATCACGTCAAGGGGGAGCGTAATTGGCCTCCAGGCCTTTATCGCTTTTTTGAATAGGTCGAATTCGACCCTTGAGACTCTCGGGCACAAATTGCCCTTTTCTTGCCATTCTTTGGCCGATCTTCTCCCCAAAGGCTTGTCGGGAGCTGGATTTGGCCGAAAGAAATTTAGGCCTTCTGTAAATTTTTGTGAAACTTTCCTGCCCCGGCCGGGTTCCAATCTGGCAACCACTCGTCTAGCTTCATGCGGCACTGGCAGCTCAACACTTTGCGTCAACCAATTCTTGAACGGGGCTCGGAGCAGTGTTTCCCCACGTCGAGGGCCGTTATTTACAGGCGGTCGTTGTTCTCGCCGAAGAACTGAACTTCACGCGAGCGGCCCATATCCTGCGCATTAGCCAGCCTGCCCTCAGCAAACAAATCAACGAACTCGAAGACCAGTACCAGGTGCGCCTTTTTGTGCGCGAGAAAGGACGGATCATCGACCTCACCGACGCGGGGCGAGCATTCGTTGAAGAAGCCCGCTCCGCCCTGTTCCATACGGAACGAGCGATTCATCTGGCCCGAGCTGCCCACGAAGGCAGCGACACTGTCTTGATGGTGGGACACTCCCATCATGCGAGCCATGAGTGGCTATCAGCGCTTCTGGCTATTCGACTTCCGCTTTATCCGAAACTTCGGGTCCGCCTGGCGACTCGATTTCCGATGGAACTGGTGCGAGGAGTCTTGGCCGGAGAACTCGGCATGGCACTGGTGACATCTCCTCCGGAGGACGCGCAGATCACCGCCGTCCCATTCGCACGTGCGCCACTCTACGCCGCGATTTCGGAGGGTCATCCCTCGACGGCCAAAGAACACTTAAAGCTCCGCGATCTTGCCGCAGATCAGTGGATCTTGTTCGCACGCCAAGTCCACCCGGTGATCTACGAGGCCATCCTCAACACAGCTATGCTCGAAGGGATTGCTCTCAAAGCTGCTCACGACACCTTCACGGCCCAGCAAGCCGTCTACCTTGTTTCGCAACATGCCGGCATCGCAATCTTCGCCAAACCGCCCTCTTTAACGCGGTACGAGGGTGTAGTGATCAAACCCCTGACCGACGAGTCTTTATCCTTTGAAACCTGCCTCATCATGAGAGCCGACCAGGACTCGAGGGCGATTAACGAATATGCACGTCAATTTCTCAGGAAGTACGCCCCACAACGCGTCGCCGCAAGGCAGATGAATTTGCCGCTACCCGCTTGATCTCCTGCGGCTTCCTATCGAATTCACTCAGAAGTGGAGAGATTGCGACACTGTTACAGTTGCCAGCTAGAATTGTGCGGTGACCAAAGAACGTTGGGCTCAGATCGGAATCACGATCGATTTTCTTATCGTCGTCAGAACCTTAGGTGAGATCTTCCGGCTGAAGCATGTTAACGGCACGGATTTCTCCGCAGTGGTAGCCGCGCTGTATGTCGGTGGTGCTTTGATCGCTGTTTGTTTTTGCTGGATGGCCGTGTCTTTCTACTTCTTCCGACGTTATAAGGTGTCGGCTTGGATCGCGTTAGCGACCGTACCCATTCTGGTGGTGTACAAAATTGCGGTGATCGGCCGGTAATGGTATTTCGCTCGAGCGAGTTCTGGTGACCACTACGGCCCACAGCGGATTGCTAGACCGATGCCTAGGCATCACCCGGGCTCGGACCAACCTCTTCTCGATCTATCGACATCTACACTATGACACTCCCATGCGATTCTCGGCAGGAAGAGCACGGTGGCCGATGCTAATTCTCGTTGCGGTCATTCTTGTCGCATCAGTGGGAGCTATCGTTGTTTGGCGGACGGCTGAATCGTACGCCGCTGAAATGGACCTTTCATCAGACGATGTTCCACCTACCGCATCCTGCCTTGCTTCACTTCTAACTGACAATGCGAGCGCAGAAACAGGTGACATGGTGTTTTTGAAAGACGTGAAGCTTAGGCCCGGGCCTAAACCCCGATTATTTATAGCTGTTGGCGCGAAGGGCGGACGACTGCTGGTGAGGTGGGGAGCAAAAACACCGCAAGCTGGAGGGCCGACGCCCCGAATAGTCGACATTAGAGGAATAATTCATCAGATGCCAACTCCGAGGATTCTTCACAAGGAGTGGCTGCTGAGCAGGAAGGAAATCGAAGTGTTAGGACAACAGAGTGTCTATATTGCGGCTGAGTCAGTAAAACAACAAGACTAAGAAAATCAGTTCTCGAGAATTCGAAAACGGTTAGAGCCCCCACCGCTGGATTGCTTTCTATGAACATTTTGATTTCAGGCGCAGGGATTGCTGGCCCCACGCTCGCGTACTGGCTGCTTCAATACGGGATCAAGCCGACAATTGTGGAGGAATCGCCTGCGTTGCGAAGAGGTGGCTACGTCATCGATTTTTGGGGTGCTGGGTTTGACATTGCAGAGCGGATGGGATTGTCAGAGGAGATCAAGAGCAACGGGTACCAAATGCGGGAGGTTCGGATTGTCAACGAAAGAGGCGAGCAGGTTGCAGGCTTCCCCGCGGCAGCTTTCGCCCGCGCGACGCGAGGACGCTTTACGAGTCTTCCGCGAGGTGATCTGGCATCCGCGATATTCAGGCGGATCCAAGATCAATCCGAAACCATGTTCGGTGACAGTATCTCTTCAATCGAACAATCAGAGGCCGCTGTCCACGTTAGGTTTGAAAGTGGGCAAGAGAGGGACTTTGACCTCGTAATTGGTGCTGACGGACTTCATTCCCGCGTTCGGGAGCTGGTGTTTGGTCCACAGGAGAAGTTCGAGAAGTATCTGGGCTACAAGGTGGCCGCATTCGAAGCGCCGGGCTATGAACCACGTGATGAGTTGACGTACGTGATGTACACGCAAGTCGGCCAACAGGTTGGACGTTTCGCGCTGCGTGTAAATAGCACGATGTTCTTGTTTATCTTTGAAGATCGATCCTTCGGTTCAAGGCAGCCCGAGGATATTGATGTCAACAAAGCGATCCTGCACGAGCGCTTTGAGCGAAGTGGCTGGGAATGTCCGCAGATCTTGGAGGCACTCCAGCACACTAAAGAACTGTACTTTGATCGTGTCAGCCAGGTCCGGATGAATTCGCGTCAAGGCCTTTGGACGCAAGGGCGTGTCACGTTGCTTGGAGATGCAGCATTTTGTGTATCGCTACTCGCCGGGCAAGGCTCGGCTCTTGCGATGGTGGCTGCGTACATTCTGGCAGGCGAACTCTATCGCAGCAAGGGTAACTACGCGGAGGCTTTTTCTCGATATCAACAACTATTCGCGCCATTTGTCGCCCAGAAGCAAAAAGCTGCTCTGAGATTTGCTGGGTCTTTTGCACCGCACTCGCGGTTGTCACTGATTTTGCGGAATAAAATTATGAATCTGATGAGAATTCCCTGGATCGCGGATCTTGCTATTGGGCGCGGCTTTTCAGACAAGATCGTGCTCCCTGACTATGAGCGGGAAGCACCCGCAGATAAATAGAGAGGGGCGGCGTTTCTCAACGTAAGCCGCGCAAAACCTTGTACGCTGAAATCCACTTGCATTGATCGACTGAAGAGGCGAAGACGAACCGTTCCCTGAAAATCGATGAAACCTATTACGCCAAGCTCGGCAGTCGAGTTTCTGGTGGTATTGCTAATCGTAGCTTCCGTCATTGCAATAGTGGCCAAGCGTTTTCGCTTTCCTTATACGGTTGCTCTGGTCGCAGGCGGATTGATTCTGAGTTGGCTTCGATTGCCCCATGTTTCTCCCCTCGTGTCCGGTCAGCGCCCAGACTGGCTGACTCCGGATGTGATCCTGTTTCTCTTTCTTCCTGCCCTGGTGTTTGAGGGAAGTCTAAAACTACAGTTGCGGGAACTGCAGCATGATTCGGCATCTCTCCTGCTTCTCGCAAATCTCGGCGTTTTAGTTGCTGCCTTTGTTGCAGGCTATTTGGTGCATTGGTCGACAGGACTGCCGGTGTCAGTTGCCCTTTTGTTCGGGGCGATCATCTCAGCAACGGATCCCATCTCGGTAATAGCTATATTTAGGGACCTCCGTATGGACCGACGCCTCTCGGTCATCATCGAAGGCGAGAGCCTTTTGAATGACGGCACGGCGGCGGCTTTGTTCCAGATCCTGCTGGGCGGGGTTTTGGCTGGACATCTCGCCTTAACGCAGGGAATAGTCCAGTTCGCTTTTGCCGTTCTGGGAGGCGCAATTCTCGGTGCACTTCTCGGCTACATCGCGATCCGGGTCACTGGAGGGATTAATGATCCGGACGTGGAAATCACGCTGACCACGATCGTGGCCTACGGCAGCTACCTTCTCGCGTATCAATTGCACATGTCAGGGATCATCGCGACGGCGGCCGCCGGTTTGATTGTGGGCAATTTGGGCGCAAAGAATTGTATGAGTCCAGAATCTAGATCTGCGGTTGAATCCTTTTGGGCATACCTCGCGTTCGTCATGAACTCGCTTATTTTCCTGCTGATCGGACTGGAGGTTCACATCGATGCACTCGTCCACTCCTGGGTGCCGGTGTTTTGCGCTGTCGGGGCGGTCCTTGTTGGCCGAGCGCTCTCCGTCTACTTATTGGTCCCTACAAGCAGCTTACTTGGGGAGAAGATCCCTGGACGTTGGCAGCACGTTATCGTTTGGGGCGGCCTGCGCGGCGCACTCGCTCTTGCCCTAGCGCTGAGCCTTGACAAAAGCTTTCCTGAGCGCAGTCGCATACTCGACTTGACCTTTGGTGTAGTCGTTTTCTCGATTCTCGTACAGGGTCTCACAATCAAGCCCCTTCTGCGGCTTCTAAAACTGGCCGATGGCCCACGCGCTGAACAGAATCCAAATCTTCCTTCCGCTGCAAGGAATCCTGATGTCGCGTAGGTCAGTGTCACGGCTGCTGCAGGCTCCTACGATGAAGCCCCCCGTTTCTAAGTCTCGCACCGTGCCTATAGAGGACTTGAGGAGTCCGAGGGTGTGCGGACCCTATCCGATCCGAAGCGTCTTTGGCTTATCCTGTCGAACCGGACCGCGGTCGGAAGGCAAGTAGTGGAATTTGCCTGACCAACCGTCGACGATCTGTCTCGGTTGCACGATACCTCCATCCCAGTAGCCAGGTAAACCCGGCACGAACGATCGGAGCAATTAACCTATTGCGATGCTCGTATTGTTCGATGACCTTCATGGCTTCATTTTCGCCGAGCAAACGATGGGAGGCCGCGAAATGCTTGGGCCCTACTTTCACTTCCTCGTCAGATTTCGCCTGAATGTTGCGAAGCCAGTCAGAATCAGGACCGAACCCGTTTGCTACAACAACCTCAGGTCCTTCCCCTCGGTACTCGACGACTTCCAAAACGGTTTGGCGTCGGAGACCGGTACGGCGTCCAGTATGAGCCAACAGCAACAGGCGTTTTCCAAAGAGCCACTCCAAGTGCCACCGGTAAATGTAGATGGGTATTCGAAACAGGTACCACAACATCCCCTTCTTCCTGACTTTAACCATTTATAACCACCTTTGAATCCAGTATATCGTGTAACGATATATGATCGAATCTGTTCATCCTCTTCGAGTGAATAGAGTTCAACTACAATCGAATGCGTATCTGCTGGCAGAACTCCGTCACCCAGACAAATATGATCCCTGATCGTTAAATTGATCCCGCTGGCCTTTTGGCCACGAGTAGAGTCGAGCTACATTGACCTGAATCTGCCCATCAGGAGCGACCTCAATGTGTGCACGGTCCATTGGTCGCGGAGCCGGGCCCTCAAAATTAATCCCTTCACTGTCGTATCCACTGCCGTGGCACGGGCACTTGAATTTGTTCTCGGCCGGTTTCCAGTCAGGAGTGCAACCCAAATGAGTGCAGCGGGCAAAGATGACGAACAGCCGGTCTGGTGTTCGATCAACCCAGATGCGATATTTCTGCAGCCACTTCTCATCAATTCCCAGCGCGTAATCCGCCGGATATCCAATCTTGAACACTGTTGCTGGCTCAAAGAGTACGCGAGGTAAGAAAAATCGGAAGAACGCGATGAGCCAAGTCGACAGAAACGCAGCGATGCAACTCCAGGCAAACCGGCGTCTATGTCTGTCCGGCAGCGTATTCGGTGGGCCGCTCGACGAGATCCCCGCGGCCAAGACGGCCTTCGAAGTGCCTAGAGCTGGAGTCCCGACATAGCTTGACGGATTTACCGGACGTTGAGGTGAGATCAGGGCCTTTGGTTCCGTTGCTTGCTCTGACTGTCTCAAGCCTGCTGTTGTTTGCTTGGGCATTTTGGCCTCCGTTTTCGACGTGCCACTTCCGAACTTCTACATTCGAAAGGAGAGTGACTTACCAATGCTTGGTGAATGCAGTCGATGGAAACGGAGCTTCTGTCGATGAGCTGCACCGCCGTTCGTCTTCGAAGGCCTCCTGGCATCGAAGGCAGTATTGTGTCCAAGGAAGAGCTTCCAACCTCCGCGCCGAGATATCATCCCCACAGTTTGCACAGATCCCAAAGGACTCGTCAGAGATCCTTCCAAGTGCCCCTTCGACCATCCGCAACACAATTCGCTGTTGGCTGGTCCTCTCAAACAGTGATTCCTTCGACATACTGAGGACACTACGGTCGCCGATGTCTAGTACAGAGTCGGTGTCCAGTTCCTGCGTCTCATCGTCAAGGCGCTTCAAGAACTCAAGAAGCTCCTGACGCCGGCCCCTAAGCTTGTCTGTGATCCGTTCGATGTCAATGTCTCTGTGACCCATTTTGTTTCCTCACGATATTTACCATCGCCACCCGATCTACATCACGTGTTGTCGGTTCTTCTCGGGCGGTAGCTCGTAATAAAGCAGACGCTGTCGATCCTCTTCTGGCAACGGCTGGCTTCTCGGCAGTACTTCCCGGAGAGCCCACGTGACTCGATCGACACTCTGAGAGATCACTCGAATGCTTTGCTGGTTCTGAATCGCGTCGGTGGATAAAGAAATTGCTGCCAGCGCATTCCGGATGTGGTGGTTCATTTCCGCGATTACCTGCATGCGCAAGAGCGCCGCTTCCCGTCGCTTGTTCGCGTGATGCATCAGCCCTGCCGTCAACAACGCCACAACAACTGCGGAGAGTCCTTCAGCCAGCAATCGTTCCCAAAGACGGCCAAGATCAGGAACTAGCAAGTAATGCATGAGCTCTGTCACACCAAAGGCAACGAGCCCTACAGTGAGTGGAATCACCGTCGACCATGAACTCACAACTAAGCTCTCAGGATCGTGTTTCGATGCAATCTTCTGTTTGGGCAAATCTTCCATCTCAATCTCCAAATCTCGCTCAAAAAGGACTAAATGCTCTACGCAGCTGACGTATTACTGCACAAGGCATGGGACCCCAAAAGGTCAAGCACGCGCGTAATACATGCGCAGTAATCGTTTTAAGCTGGAACGTTAGCGATGACTAGATGAAAAGGATTAGTTGGCGGGAGGTGGGCGATTGAAGTGAAACCCCTTTGTTTGTATCCCCTGGAACAGCCGCTGTCTGAAGGTCCAGTTTGCACTTTCCGCACACGGAAGAATGACAAAAGTGCTCACTGGACCGATCCATTGCAATCCGTCGGAGTCGAAACGCTGGGTTTGACATTGAGCTGAGCTTGCACGAATGGAACACTGGCGAGCTGATGGTGTCGCAGGAAATTGAAAGGGAACGTCTTGTGCCACCAGGAGCGATGACAGTACGACAAGCGCGGGAACCGTCGCGAGCCAGACTGTCCCGACCATTCCTTTTCCGACATTGTGACCAAGCGGCATTCGAGCTACACCTAGCCTGCCTGATGACCGACGTGATCCCATTGGTTGCCCGAGGAACCATCCTTTCCAACAATATTCTTCGATACCACCTCTTGCTCCTAGGTCCGACTCGATCAAGGTCTGCTCTTTAGGTTGATTACCATGGCAAAAGCCATCTCACTAAAGCCGAATGTAGGGCTCGTGAGTCAGCCATCGGTGTGCGGGGTCCCCTCGGGTCCTCTTCGTCCCGATACGCGGTGCGTCTTATCATTTCGGAAATGCATTTTGAGATCTCCCCGATCGCTTCCTCCTTGGTCACGAACATGCCCGTTTCGGAGTAGACCTGCACCTGTGCTTCTAATTGATCTGATACGAAGAGGATTGGAATTCCGGGGCGGGCCCTCGCGATCCCCCTGGTGACGGGAATCCCATCATCCTCGCAATCGACGACAACACAATCGATCGCAATCTCCTCGCTCATCTTCACCGCCTCCTCAGTATCGGTTACAGCGAGGACATAGTGGCCCTCCAGTTCCAAGGTTGATCGGTAGAGCAAAAGGCTGGCGGCATCATTGCTGACACAAAGCACGATCCATTTCATCGGATTTTCCTCCTCGCGTTAAGTGGAGTGACGAACGCGGTCCTCAAAGAACTAAGAGGAGGAAGGTCTCAGCAGAGGTGTACGCAGTACTTTTCGAGGATTCCAATCCACACCGAATTGGAGGGGAACGAGGTGGCGATCCTCGCGCCGTGGATCATCGAAACAAGCGGTCGAATATCCAGCAAGACGGCGCCGGAGACTGCCGCTTTCACGGCATCCGCGTGTTGAATTGATTTGAATGCGGTAGTGGGTCCGTTCACCGCACTGTAAGGGCCGAAGCCAGAAGGCGCCAAGAAGACTGTGACCACTGAAAGAATCGCGATGATCAAACAGATTCTTTCGAATGTAGGCCAAATACGGACTGTACTGAAGTCCCGCATGCACTTTTGTCTCATTCAGTCTTCTGAATCAATGCGCCGAGCGACGAACCAGCACGTCATTTCTCCTTGAATTCCGCCCAGGTACCACTCTTGCCATAGTAGATGCGCATATTGCATTGCCTTGGGTCCGTGTGTCCGAAGAAAACCGTGAATTCCTTCTGTGGTTCGCTGAGTTGGCCCATGAGCATGTTCATTCGTACTACATCGAGATGTTTGTCGTACTTGTTCCCGGTGGTCACATTCTTGTTCACAACCAAAGTCCAATCATCCTTTTCGCGCACGATGTACATGCTGTAAGCACCCATCGGGATGTCCGTTTTGTCGGCAACTAATGGAACCTGCGTGAAAAGCAGCATCGGTTGACCCCCCGGCGTCCAGACTTTCCCCGACGGGACATCCCTACCTATGGATGCGTCGTTACTGTACCGAACCGTGATTTGTTTTCCGTCTTGGAAGCTGCAAGATGCAGTTGGCGTGCTCTTCGGATCGTTCTGAGCTGCCACCGCACCGACTGCGCTGAGCAGCAATGCTATTATCATCATTAGTTTGTTCATGGTTCTCTCCTCATGTCCTCGTTCCACATCTCCGTGCTTTTCCCCAGTGGGACCGTTTTCGCTTGCGATCCGGTCCGCGCCACAAACTCACCGCACCCCCAAAAGGCTTCGCGCCAATGAAAGATGTTCTCGTGGCGAATGCGCGCTTTCAGCTTCCGCATTCGTTTCCTCTGCTCGGATGGCGGCATGTCGCAAGCAGTCTCGATTGCCTTCGCCACGGCTAGGGTGTCATAGGGATTCACAAGAAGCGCGCCGCGGCTTAGCTGGAAGGCCGAGCCAGCAAATTCACTTAAAATAAGCACTCCGTCATCATCGACGCGAGTGGCGCAATATTCTTTGGCCACCAAATTCATGCCGTCCTTCAGCGGAGTGATTAGGGCTATGTGGGCGGCTCGGTAATAGGCGAGGAGTTCAGCTCGATCGAGTGACCGATGAATGTAGTGGATCGGAACCCAGCCTAGCTCGCCGTATTGGCCATTGATCTCGCTTACCTGTCGTTCAATCTGTGTTTTCAGCTCACAATACTTCGGAATATCCTCCCGACTTGGCACCACGACCTCAATTAGCACAACTCGTTGATGCAGCTCAGGGTGAAACTCCAGCAAATGTCGATATGCGGCAAGTCTCTCGAGGATACCTTTTGTGTAGTCCAATCGATCGACGCCTAAAATGATCCGGCATCCGTTCAAGCTCTTTGTGATCTCCTCTGCTCTTGTGGCGACCTCGGGATCTATTGCCCCGCGAGCAAACTCCTCGTAGTCAATACCGATAGGGAAAGCGCCGACGAAGGTTGTGCGTCGCGGCGAATCGACGATGAGGTGTTCGCCGTATTCTCTTGCCTCTGCGTGCTTCACAAACTTGCGCAAACAGGCGACAAAGTTCCGGCGATCTCGAAGGGTCTGGAATCCTAGAACGTCATAGTCCAAGAGAGCTGTCAGAATCTCCTGACGCCAGGGGAGTTTTTCGAAGATGTCAGGACTGGGGAAGGGGATGTGGTGAAAGTACGTTAGGCGTTCTGTGATCCCAAGCCGCCGTAGCGAGGCCCCGACAGACATCAAATGATAGTCATGCACCCAGACCACATTGCCGGAATGTGTTTCAATCGCAGCGCTCTCGGCGAAGCGTCGGTTTAATGTCAGATAGGTTTCCCAATACGTCGGGTCGAAGTTGCATCGCGACTGCAAATCATGAAATAGCGGCCACAAGATCTCGTTCGAGAAGCCAACATAGAAACGCGATCTCTCTTCGGCGCTCATAAAGACTGGTTTCAAAGCAAAATTGCCTGACCGCGAGTGCTCTTCGAGGAGCACTTCGATTGCTGGCGAGGAGTCGGTACCGGTCCAGCCCACCCAAACGCCAGCAGAATCATTAAGGAGGGGACGAAGGGCGGTCACCAAGCCTCCAGAACTCGCGTCCAGTCGGAAGCCCTCCTTGCTTTCCTCGATCGTGACGGGAAGCCGGTTGGAGATCACAATCATTCGACGTTCGAGCCAGCTCATGGTTCCCCTCGGTTGCGAGCTCCTGGTCCCGCGTTCGATCTTCGGAAGTAAGCAATGGTGAGTACCAAGACCAAAGCGAAGATGTAGTAGTGTGGCGCCGCCTCTTGGTGAAGCAGTATCCGACCGATCGGCTCAAAACAGCAGAAGACGAAGACCAGACCCGCATCAATCCGGACAACGCGAGATCTGAAAGACGGCAAGATCAATCCGAGCGTGCCTAACGCCACGGCAAATAAGAGGTGCGACTCGTGGGAATCGGCCACCACAGGAAAAATTACCGCAATAAGGATCGAAACCAGAATCGAGGCCGCGGCGGCCAACGCAATCTGCATGACCCGTACGCTCCGGATCGCGGGGTAGTTGATTTGTAGCATCATCATGCCTCCCCAAAATCGCGGTAGCGCTGGAGCACGTCACGTTGAGAAATCACACCTTCCAGCTTTCCGAAGTTGGCGCGACTCACGACCGGGACCACCGGCCACAGGTCGACATAGCGAAGTGCCACGTCTAAAGAGTGATCGGGGTGCACATACGGAATGTGGCGCACCGCAACCAGCGAGCCTAGACTGAAGCCTCCTTTGCCCTCGCCAGACATCCGGCGAAGATCTTGCTTCGTAACGCTAGTCCAACCGGACGGATTCAAGCGCACAAGCAGAACATCGGTCGATGCTTTCTCTGACGACTGCAGCGCATGATCGACGGTTTCCTGTGCATCGAGCACAGGGTCTTCCGATGGTCTCATTGCATCCTCGACCCGCAATATTCCTTCTTCCCGCTGTTCCTCCATGGAAGGCAATTCCAAGCCGTCCTCGCGCGTCAGCACGTCGAAAATGGCGGTCGGCTGAAGTGCTCGAGAGATCACGTAGGCGAAGGTGTTGGCCACAATAACCGGCACAATAATCGAGTAATTGCCGCTCACTTCAAGCACCATAAACACCGATGTCATTGGCGCGCGCAGAAAACCTGCGAAGAGAACCCCCATACCCACGAGGGCGTACGTGCCCGGTGATACGCTCAAGTGCGGAAGCAGTGCGTGCTCAGCGCCGCCTACCGCAGCTCCCAACATTGCCCCGATAAACAAAGTGGGTGCGAACATGCCACCTGGAGTGCCGCTGACGAACGACAGTAATGTTGCGACAATTTTGAGCCCGGCGAGCACCGCCAACATTTGCCAGGTAAACCTTCCGTGCATTGCCTCATCGATAAATTGGTACCCGGCGCCCATTACCTGCGGTGCTCCCAGAACCGCAATTAGCCCAATCAAAAGACCTGCGAGCGCGGGCTGAAAGTACTGCGTCCAGCGAGGGAGCGCCTTGCAGCGTGGCCTCAATGTGGCGATGCTGCTTGAAAAAGCGACCGACGCCAATCCCCCCAGAACTCCCAGAATGGAGTAGGCGATCAGTTCCGACGGCCGGACCATTTCCACCGGAGGGATTCGAAAAAGAGACTCGGACCCCAAGAACCAACGCATGACGACAACGCTGGAGACGGCGGACAGAACCACAGAGCCAAGAATCCCTGCCGTCCAGCGTCCGATCACCTCTTCAATCACGAAGAGAACAGCCGATATCGGTGCGTTAAAGGCAGCCGCCAGGCCCGCAGCGGCACCCACAGGCGCGATGAGGCGCATACGATCTCGCGACAATCGCATACGCCTACCAAGCGCGGACGCTAAAGCGGCACCGATCTGCAGAGATGGATCTTCCGGGCCCAACGAGTGACCAGATCCAATGGCCAACGCGGCCGTGATGAACTTACCGATCGCTGTGCGAATCGGAATGTGACCGTTGTAGATGTAGAGTGCTGCTTTGGTCTGATTCACTCCGCTGCCTCGGGTGAGGGGAAAGAAGTGCATCACCAGCACAGCAATGACCAGGCCAGCGAGGGTGGGCGCCAGAATAAGGCGCCAGGGCGTCAGTGTGACTCCGGAACCCAAGAAATAAATCCGGCACCAGTCAATCGCAAAACGAAAACAAACAACCGCGAGCCCGGAGAAGATTCCGATGAATACGGACAACACAAGAAAGAAACGTTCTTCTCGAAATACGGTACGCAGGAGGGTTTTTGATGGATGCTCAGGATCTGAGACTCCGGGCACAACCTGTTCGTCCAACAGCATTTCTCCTTGGGAGTTTGACTGCCGCTCCATGCTAGCCTCCCTCATGTGACTTCCCCACGAGGAGCAGCGCCGTATCCGTTTCACTCGGTGTTCCGCACGACGCGCCGGTTTCGCGTTCAATCCGGAACACTAAGTCCATTGCCGCTTCTACTAAGTCGGGGTCCCGCCGAAGGCCCCATGGACTGACACGGGATTTCATACTCTTCCAGGTGTCGGCCAGACTCGGTTGTGCAGCTTCCGCGGCAATCGAAGCATTCTGCATGTTGCAAGACTGGAGCCGCTGACCGGCCGCGGCAAAGGCGTCGACCACAATCTGATTCTTCTGAGCGCCCGAAAGCCCACGTTGAAAGGGATCCATGCGAAGGACCAGTTCCGCGGTCTTTAGTCGTGTGGCACTCTCTGCGTCGTGCGGATTAGCAGAGACCGTTGCCTTCAGATATCGTTCGGCAAGGGCGTAGCGACCAAGGTCAAAAGCGGCCAATCCTGCCCCGACGGTGGCGTCAGCATTGTGGCGATCCGATTTCAAGACCATCTGAAATGCATTCAGGGCTTCTTCATAGTCCTTCGCTCGGAGAAAGAGGTTTCCGACCTGTGTCTGCTCCGCCGGATGATTGCCCAGATTCGAAGCGAGCGCGATCAACTCAGATTGGGCCTGGGCTCTGGCATTAATCTTCAAGAGGTAGTTGATCAGTTCGAGGCGCGTTTGGCGTCGTTCTGTCTCCTGATCCTCGGGCCAAGTGGCATAAATCGCATTGTGGTAGTAGCGGAGAGTCTTGTCTGTCTCCCCACTCTGCGCACAGATGCGTGCTAGTTCCCGGTTTACGAATCCATTCTCCGGCTGCCGCTCCCACAGGTTGATGAGGTAAGCCTGCGCCTCGCTCGAGCGCTTCAGCCCGACTAGGGCCTCTGCCAGGTTGAATTCGTAAGAGTAGTTGTCACGCGAGTAGAGCAGCGCGGCACGAAAGTCGCTGACTGCTCCGCCAAAATGTCCGGCGTTGAGTTCCGTGCTACCGCGCGTAAACCATCGACTTCCCAAAGCCTCTTGCTGAGCACGATAGACGTGGGACAACCCAGTGACAGCCAAGAAAAACACCACCGCGGATGCAGAAAGAACGGCCAGCATCACCGGCTCTCGGGCAAGATACGGGCGTAAGCTCAATCGTTTCCCAACTGCCGTCAACTTATCTCTGATCCAATGGACCATGGCGCACCTCCAAGTGAAAAGAACACTGCTCGAGATGTAGCTACGCGCAGGAAGACTTGAGAGGCAGGCGGCTCGTTCCCACCGAGCCGCCCTTCAGAGAGTTCACTGCGCAATGGCCAAGTGGCCAACCCGATTCTGCTGCCAGCACTGTTCGTTCTCCTGATTGCACAATGGTCTTTCCTTTCCATAGCTGATCGTCTTAATGCGGTCGGCCGAGATGCCCTTTTGTAAGAGCGACTGCCTCACCGATTCCGCTCGGCTGGTCCCCAGAGCAATGTTGTATTCATCCGACCCGCGGTCGTCACAGTGGCCTTCGACTAGAATTTTGATGCTCGGATGCTGCTGGAGAAATGACGCGTCCCCTTCTGTCGCAGATGCTTCATTTGGACGAATGTCGGATTTGTCGTAATCGAAGAAGACATCCTTGACGTTCTTGCTAAACAAATCGGCGTCGGTCGCTGAAGGTGCAGCGCTCACTATCCTCGGATTCACTGTGACGCGTGCGGAGGCGTCCTGAGTGCCTCCAGGACCCTTTGCCTGCAACGTGTAGGTCGTGGACGCATCCGGCGTCACAGACCTGGAGCCTGAAGCGGGCACTGCACCCAGGCCAGCGATTGTGATCTCGGTGGAATTTGACGTTTGCCACGAGAGTACTGTCGTTTGGCCGCGTTGAATTACATTGGGGCTGGCGGCAAGAGTTGCCGTTGGTGCCGCGGGCGGCGACGGTGGTGTCGGGGGCGTTGCTTTGGCGACCTTCTTGTTGCACCCTGCGGTCGACAGCAGTGCCACAACGGCCAGCAGGAAAGTCGATACCTTCAATTGTCCTGTTGTCATTTGAATCCTCCGTTTGCGAAGTAAGCGCGAGTTCATGTTGGCGGGAGTACACACTCTGGCCAACATTTGTTGGTGCAAAGCCGTGCATCGCTATGAGCGACGCACGAACTTCTGTGAGTCATGCCGAGGGCTTTTTCTCAGAGATACTGCGAGAGGACAATTAACAGCGGAGGATGGTGGCGCAATCAGTACAGCTATGCGCCTGAGGCTCGATACTCCCGATCGTCGAAGAGTTGACCCAGGCAAGCGGCGGAATCTGGAAATTACCAACGAGTCTAAACGCCGCCAGGACAATGCCTACCCGCACGCGCGCCGCTGATCGAGCGGATTGAAGCGCAGTAACGGGGCCGTTAACTGCAGAATACGGACCTTGGATCGCCGGAAAGAAAAAAATGACCGCTACGCACAGGACGGCCAGGATAGCGAGAACAACCAGTTCCCATCCGATTCGGGTCAAGATCATCGAAGTGTCACATGACGATTATAGCTCGCCCGTCTCGCTTTTTGCTGATGACGCTCGGACAATGTCCCAAAGTCCGTCATAGGACTATTGGGTGAACCACCTGACGCCCCTCGAGAAAATTCATCACTCACTGACTACTAACGATGGAGTCGCTAGCTGCGCCTATATCGAACAAGAAACCCTCGCAAACGCAATTGGGATTTCCATCCTTGTCACGGCCTAATCCAGTGCATTTCCCAGTCGCATGGTCCCCCTTGCGGGTGTTTGCATCTTGCGCAAAGGACTTCCTTTTCAGAAGGCATGGTTTGTTCTCCACCGCTCGCTCATCCTACATACCCTAACGGTGCAAGTGTTTCTTTTTTGGAACATGCACTAACCTTGGAAAGTCGCAAAATGACTGTTGAAATCGGATTTGTCGCCAATCTAGCCGCGTAAATCTACGACCACCCTTTGCCAAGCAGAGGTCCGTGTACGAATCTGCCATACAATCTTCACAATGCAACGCAAGATTTTCTGGTTGATTTTCTTGATATTGGGACTACTGGCGGATTTCCTCCTACCGATCTGGTGGGCTTTTGCGGCCACCATTCCGATTATCGTTGTTGCTTGGTGGATCGCGTATCGCAGTGATTGGTTCTAGGCAGCGATCAAGTCGACTGTCAAGGGAATTTCTTGTCAATTGACCAGTTTCCCGGTAGCCAAGTAGCTGGATTTGGTCCGCTGCGAGCGGAAGTCTGAGTTCATCACGACAAGGTTCGTAGTGCAGATTACGCGGTATTCCTTTTCTTGCGAGCGCGCCGACGCCACACGAACCAGGCACAAGGCGCTAAAGCCCCACTGATCAGATATACGATGTGCGAACTGGTCCAGAGAAACGTGCGAAGAAGAAGACCGAGATACCTGGCCCTTTTGACGGATTCCGCAGGAATGATGACGGACTTGCTCCAATCCATAGTTTCCAAGAGAGGCAAGAAACCCTGACGCACGCAGCCTTCAAGGTCATAGACCCCGAGTCGCCGAGAGTAGTCACTTGCTACGATCAAGTCGCGAGAGAATTCATCCCAGTCAAGCGGGCCCGAGCCAACTCCTGGTTCTGTCTCGCCGTCGGTACTACCCACCGAGATCGCTTGTGCTCGGCGACCTAATGACCAGATCATCGCCGCTCCGATCGGGCGGGCAACATTCGTATACAGCATTAGATATTCTTCGTTTCCGTGGACATCTAGCGTGCCAAAAAGCCGATCCAAGAGCGTGGAGTGTACTCCGCGCTCTGCGGGGAGATACGGCATTTGGTAGGTCTGGACCGTATATCCTCGCGACTCCAGCTCGGCGATGAGTCGCGAATATTCCGCGCGTGCGCGCTCAATACGCTTGCCATCCAGGCTCCGTCGAATCAACGTTTTAATGAGACGCCACTGATGAGTTTTGAGAGCCGCAAGTTCAGAAAAGTCTGGTTCGATGTCCAGCCCGACCGCAGCCCATTTCAGACGATTCTCGGTAGTCCACTTTTCGAAAGTCGTTATGCGGACCATGGCGGCGGGGTAATTGTCCGCATTTAAGTAGTATCCCTCAACTTTCGGCAGCAGTATCCACGCTGCGACACGAACGCCTGCCTCATTTAAGCGACGTACTAGAGCGGCTCGCTCCGGTGAAAAGTCCAGAATAGCAATGGCCACTTCTGCGTGCAGTTCGTTCAGCGACGCGATCACATTCCGATCGGCCAAGAGGGACTGTGCCTCCACAACTGTTTTGTCGCAGCAGGCAAAGGTAATTTCAGGCGCAGATCCCGGACCTTGAACGCGAATTCCAGCTGGAGCGTCTGCGGCTGGGATCGCGAACGTCGCAGTATGGCAGACACAAGAAAAAAGGAAGATACCGGCTAGGCCGAAGATGCTCGGCCGTATCGTGCCGCTCAGCGTACAGAACTTTGGCGTTATAGGAATTCTGCCCCTCATGGCGAGTCACGCTAAACTGGAAGTCAACTTTCGCAATCAGCCGTTTTGCGCTCAAATTCCCATCCACACCTCTGTTCTTCGGGGTTCGTGACTTAAATTGTCGCTCGGTCCGCGCTGAACATTGATCCCGCAGCCCCTTTTGCAACGCGTGCCTTAATGGGCTGCGGGGGGGAAACACTTCCTGGTGAGCTAAGAAGCTCCTTTTGACGCAGTGCTACTTCGCAGTAATCGCCTTAGCTTCGTCACTCAGCCCCGTCTTTCCAGCAAGTCCCAACTTTCCGGCGATATCCTCGCCGATGCGGATGTGATCCTGCAGCGTCGGGAGAGTTTGCTCTGCATAATTCTTTGCTTCTTCATTTTGGCCATGTTCGATCTCGCTTTCAAAGGCAGAAATGGTCTCTTTGTGGCCCTGCAATTCGTCCCGAACATAGGCGTCGTTGAGTTGAGCGCCGGACAGTTTCTCGAGCTCGCTCTTTTTGCCACGTTCGGTCGCACTCGCCTCTGTAGGCAGTTTGACACCATTCATCTCAGCCACACTCGCCAGTTTCTGGCTCGCTTGAGTGTGATCTGTAACCATGCGGTTCGCAAAGTCTTTCACCGCCGGATCGGTGGATCTCTGGTCTACCATCTTCGCTATATCGATCTCTGCCAAATTGGCTTCGGCGGCGCTGGTGATGAAGCTTCGATCGGTAGAGTTCTGCATTTTTTGTCCAGCCATGGTTGATTGCTTTTGTTGAGCAAAAAGGCTCCCCGCAGCGATGAGAACTGTTGTCAAGACGAACGTCATCCATTTCGAGAACATGGCACTCCTCCACAGGCTGTGAAAGTGGCCCAGCTTGAAGAAAGGTCTACGGGCAGAACGAAGACAACGAAGCCTCTTACACCAGGCAACAGCCTTACTGTTAAGAACGTGTTCCACTTCTCAAGAGATGTCTCGCTCCGTGCCCCTTCAGGCTTCTTTGTTGGCTTCGTGCATTGCTTCCCCTAATGGATCTCCACTAGCAACATAACGATCGGCACACGTGACACCACCTCTCGACACACATTTCGGGCAGGGTTTCCTCCTCAATGTATTGTGTTTTTGACTGGCAATAGGGTATGGGTACCCTGTGATGGCTTCACGTTTCGAAATGCCCAGAACGAGGTTGCCGTGGAATTGACGCTCCGCAAGTCATTTAAGATCTTTGCACCTGCCAGTTCGCTTCGACGTAGAGTGGCAATTAGCCTCGCCGTCGTTAGACTAGTTCTCGTCCCCGTCATCTTTCTCGCGGTTTACTACTTGTTCGAGATGGGGGTGATCGTGGACCGAATTGTCAATGTCGACGCGCCCGTAGCCGCGTTGGCAGAACAAGCGTCGGTCGAGATGCTGGACGCGCGGCGAGCGGAACGGAGCTATTTCCTACTCCGGGACCCACAATACCTCCAGGCGAACAAGGAATCACTGTCCCACTTGAAAACGATATTTGAGAGAATTCGTGGGCTCGCTCCGGAGCAGGACCCAACGCAAGACGGGCTGCGAAATGTGGACCTGTACGAACAACAATTTGGCGCGGCCGTATCACTAGCGGAAACGCCTGGGAGTACCGCCCTTGAGCGAGTTCAGGAAGTCGTAAGATCCTATGAAAAGGATCTGAACGATCTGCTGAAGCAGGCACGTCGCAAGACCCGAGTGCGTTTGGTGGATGATCTCCGCAGCCAAGTCGGCTCGTTTGATACCAAGATCGTGAACACAGTTGAAGCGGGAGATCCCACTTTGCAGCGAGTGGCGCCCGCCCTGCAAGCTTCTAGCCAGCAAGTCCTCAATGTTGCCTCTGAACTGGAAAGGCGCGGCTGGGCTCGCGTTCAACGCGACCACAGCGACGCTCGACGGCTTCTTTCTCGCGCAGAATGGGTGTTGAGTATCGTGTCCGTCCTAACTTTGGTGTTAAGTATCTGGATCAGTTTCATACTCCCACGCCAAGTTGTGAAACCCTTGGTGGAACTGAGAGACGCTGTAGATCATGCGGCCTCGGGCCACTATCAGATTGACTTTGAACTGCGCGGAGAGGGAGAACTGGTGGACCTCGCAAAGAGCGTGCGGAACCTGATTGCGCATGTTAAGCAGGCATGCTGAGTTTTTTCCCCAAGGCATCTTCCTGCCGCCAGGAGTTGCCGAATATGAGGCCTGAATAGGGCTGGGGGCCGGTGTTCGCCGGCGCGGCCGTGCTCTTGATCCTCCTTAGTTTGTCGGGATCAACCGCTGGTTTTCATCCTTCGAAGTGTTGCAAGTTGTGCATCTGGCTCCGGATTCGGCTTGCTGGTGGTAGGGGCCATTGTTCGATAAAAAGTCATAATGTTTCGTTTCGTTTCAGCCGGGATAACACGGTCCGGTTTTGAGGTCAGCCGTTTCAGCAACCGTGCATACGTGACATCAGTGAGTTGGTATTCTCCTCGCCTCACCCAATCTCCTGTATCAAGGTCGATGTTGACGAGCTTCACCTCACCTCCCGTGCTCATCAGGCTGTGCAGGAGTCCGCCAAGAATATCCACCGTGTGGTCCACACTGCTCTGGTACATCTCATACGTCTGTGGGTTGGGAATCTTGATGGCCAGATCTGAAGCAGCCCCGATCTTGGGGATGATGAGCACCAAAATCGCCAGCAGATGCGCCTTAACTCCCGGTCCCTTCTGCGTGTGCTTCCACTTTCGTTCCTGGACGATTCTGGCTAGGCGCTCGCGAAAAACGCGATCGGCCTCGGAATCGGTATGCGGGGGAAAGGCATGCCGATGCAAGACCACCTCCGCTTCCGCGAAAGCCGGAATGAAACTGCGCACAGAAGTTCGATAACTGCGCAGCGCGGGATGGGCTCGTCCCAGCAGTTCATGGACATCGAACCCGTAGGTCTTCTGGAAAGCTTCTTCCAGAAACTTGCGCGGAACTTTGAAGCCGATGTACCGCAGATATGCAGAGGAAGGGAAATCGCCGTCGGAAAGTTCGGCGACATCGAAGGCGAACTCGGTTCGGATATGACCGTGTGGGCTTTCGTCGTATGTGACGGATGGGCCAAATTTTGTCGCCAGCTTGGGGAACTCCACCCCGGTGGCCCGATTGATTGCCTCAGAGTGGCCGATGGAATCGCCGACGTAATGCGACAAGGCGCCAATGGCAAACGCGTACTCATCGAGCGTGCGCGCGTTGCTCAGCATCCAGGCTACGAAATCGCCGCTGCGTACGTAGTGGGTCAGATTGCTGAAGAACCATTTGCCAAAGGGATAGTAGCCCATGTCCTGCACTGCTGAGCCCCCGTAAGTGTACGCATGCGCCTCGCGCAGCTGTTCTTCGGTTGCGCCGGGGAATTTTGCCAACAGCAAAGGCCGGATGGAATCATTCCACGCCAGGTCGATCAACTCTTCGTGAGTAAAAACCGAATACGCCCGCGTGTTCTGCGAAGAGAAAATGATTGCACAGAGGAATGGCACGATTATGCGTGAGGAAAAGAATCGCCTCTCGCACTTGCTAGAGGCCAAGTCCATGTCGGCGTCAGTCTGCTGCCGGTTGGGCATTCTCACCCTCGTCTTTGGCTATCTCCACTTTCCCACGCACTCCGAGAACCGGGCAGCGAGCGTGACTAACAATGTTGTAGGCTAACGGCCCCGGAAGATGCGCCGATAGTACGGGGTGAACAGTTTCAGGCACATTGAGGACCATCAGCTGAACATCGCGAGTTTTCGCAACTTCCAGAGTTAGTTCTTCCGCCATTCCGAATTCGACCAAGAATTCGGGATGGACGCTCTCATCCATCTCTGAGAATCCTTTTTCCTGGAGTTGCACACGACAGAACGCATCCGCGGGCACTCGTGTTGATAACGGTTCACGCCAGACATCTTCGACAACATGCAGGAAATAGAGGTGCCCACCATACTGCCCGGCGAGAGCGTACGCATATCGCATCGCTCGCTTGGATTCTGGTAAGAAGTCGGTTGCGTACAGGATACGTCGAAGGTTCACTTCCGCTTGTGGCTCCACCACAACCTCTGGCCCAACTGCCAGCACCGGAATGCTAGCAACTCTCAAAATCTCTTCCGCCATCGATCCCGAGAACAGCTTTTGCAGTCCATGCTTGCCGTGCGTGCCGGTCACTATCAAATCTATGTTGTCCTCTTCAGCAATCCGTGAGAGAAGTGTCAACACATCGCCGTGATCGAGAACGATTTTGTGAGGAATGCCTTGAAAGTGAGATGAAGAAAGAATCGCCGTGATCTGGCGTTCGGCTTGTTCTTTCATTTGAACCAGGGCCGCACTGCGTTCGCTGGGCAGGATATGGGCGTAGTCTTCCACTGGAATGACGTGGGCCACATAAATCATGGCCCCGAAATGTCGGGCGATCGCCGCCGCATAAGGCAGCGCTTTCTCCGAGATGGAGGAGAAGTCCGTCGTCAGCAGAATCTTGTTAAACCGAATTGTGCCTGTCTCCATAAGGTTAATCGCTCCGTGATAACTTCATAGATCTTCCTAGGCCGCGTTGGATACCGGAGCCTGCAGTCCTCCTTCTTCGATCGGAGGTATCGGTGCAATGTACTTTGCCAGCGGTTCTTGAGAAGCTTGAGCGGTAATCAGGATTACCCGGTCCTTTGGCTCCAGCAGGGTGCTTGGATGCGGTAGCAAAACGTGTTCCCGGCGCATGATTGCCACAATCTCAAAATCGTGGATGTTCAGTTGCTCATAGAGCATCCGGATCGTTTTCCCAACCAGCGGACTATCTTCCCTTATCAAACCCATTGTGAGCTGCCGGTTTCCGGGTAAATCGAAGCGGATCCGGGACCGCAGAAGGCGCAGCAAATCGAGGTGTCCGAGTTTATCCATGAGCGGTAGGTTTCTCCTGCCTAGGAGGTTCAGCGCGACCTGGATCTGCTCCAGATAGTGGGCCGGCGAGTCCTGCCGAGTCGGCACTTGGCCTTCGTACAAGCTCCGGTATTTCACGAAAGACGATAGCCTTACTTGGAGCAGATAGCTGACCATCACAGCCAGGCCCGCCGGAACGAGCAGATGGTAGCCACCGGCCATCTCCGTGACCATCAGCATCGTCGCTATGGGCACTCGCGCCGCCGCGCCGAATACAGCAGCCATGCCAACTACGACGAAAACCGCCGGTAGTTGGTGTAAGAGGATAGCGAAGCTTCCTCCCAGCATTGCACCCACAAAGAGCGAAGGCGCAAATACTCCTCCAGAGCCGCCCGAGGAAACCGTGAGAGCGAACGCGATTATTTTTGCAAACACCAGAACCAGAAGCAGAAGGAGCGTGAGCCTGCCATCGATCGCGAGCTGGATCCACCCATAACCCCCACCCAAAACTTGCGGGAGCCGAAGTGCCAAAAGGCCAACCGCCAAACCGCCGATGGCGGGCTTGGTCCATATCGGAACCGGTAACAATCGAAAAAGGTCACGTAGGTAGTAGAAGACCTGCGGCAGAATCGTCGCTACGACGCCTGCGGCTAGCCCGAGGATGGCGTAAGAAGCGTAGTCAGAGAATGCTGGTGTGGGAATCGCCGGGACGCTGAACAAAGGACGAAAACCGACAAAGGCTCCATTGACTGCATATGCGACGGCCGACGAGAGCATGGTATAAAGCAGCGCTCCAACCTCAAACTCCATGCTCCCATACAGAACTTCAATGGCGAAAACTCCTGTTCCCATCGGAGAACGGAAAATTGCGGAGAGACCGGCGGCCATACCCGCCAGCAACAAGAGTCGGCGTTCTTCCTCACTGCGGTGAGCGAGGCGAGCATAGAGTGACCCAAGTCCGGCGGCAATGAGAGCAATCGGGCCTTCTCGTCCCGCAGCTCCGCCCGAACCAATCGTGATGGCCGAGGCAACCATCTTGACCGGCGCAACTCTCGCTCGAATCAGGCCGTCCTTGCGGTGAAACGCGTCCACCGCCGTATCCGTACCATGTCCCTCCGCCTCTGGCGCGAAGCGATATACGAGGATTCCGGACAAGAGACCGCCCATCGTAGTAACGGCAGGAACAATCCAAAAACCGTGGGGCCCAACGGTCTGTCGAAGGGCACTTCCGGCCTCGATGCCAGGCGGAAGATAGCCAGCCAGTTTGTATAGAAATATGTAGTTGCAGGCCCGTAGCAGCAACATAAATAGCTGCGCGCCGAGTGCACCTACAACGCCGAGAAAGGCTGATTCGAGAAGCAGCCGTGGCTCACCTTCCCGCATGGGAGATTGCTTCCATTTCTGTTCGCATGCTCGAATCAGCTCTCATCGAATTGCTTGTGGTGAAGTTCTGTGTGTCTTCGCGGAAACTCCACAGAGGTATGATGGGGGGATCGCTGAAAAGGTAGGCTAAATTCCCTTCAAGCAGCGCATTCTGAACTAGACCGTTGGGGCAAATTGCCTCGCATTGAGTCCAGTGATTGCTCAGCCTGACTGTGGCTGCGCGCCCTGCGACGCCGAAGCGCGTCACTACAGTGTTTTCCTGACAGCATCACGTAAAAACAGTATCGCGCCATTCCACCGAGACTTTTTTGCTTCACCATTTCAACCTTGACATCGAATTTCCTTCCTCGCCGCATCGTACGAATTAGGGAATCAAGATCAAGAAGAAGGAGAGATTAAAAATGGCGGATCTCGGTGTGAATGGCGAAGTTCACTCTATTTCCTCCGGGAGCATTGACTGGAGTGCTATCTGGGCGGGTTTGTTCACCTTTGTCGGAATTTGGTCAGTTTTTGAAATGCTCGGGCTCGCACTTTTCCCCGCAGTCAATGCCGGTGGAAAGGTGGGACTTGGCATCTGGTCGGTTGTTCTCACTGCAATTGCAATGCTGATCGCTGGCAGGCAAACCGGTGTATCGACTCGGCTTGCCGGACGTGACGACGGTGCGCGACACGGCATGATCATGTTCGGCCTGTCTCTGACTGTGGCCATTGTCCTGATGATGACTGGCAGTGTCTTGCTTACCGATTTTCCCGCGGTCAACACGTCGGCTCGCAGCTCTGATCTCGTGAGTGTGTTCACCAGTTCGGATTGGGTTCCATTCGCAACGTTGTTTTTGGGTTGGGTAGCCGCGATTATCGGCGCTTCTTCGGGTGGGCCTAACCAAAAGAAGGAGCGCTCGAACGTTACGCAAATGCGGCCTGCAGCTTGAGCAACTCTCGGAGGTTTGTTCTCTAGACTCCGAAGCTCAATGGAAAAAATGCCCGGCATATAGCGGAAACGAGCCCAAGGAGTTAGCCAAAAATGTTGGTGGGCCGGTGTTGTCATGCTTGACAGTCTGACAGTCACCTTGCCCTGCCAAGTCTCCACAGGACAACACTGAACCCATGGAAAAGCAGTCTACAGTTCCCATCAAAACAAGCGAGAAGAACAAACTAGTCGAGGCGAAGAGTGTTCCTCATAGTACAAAGCGTGCGGCGAGTCTGGTAAGCGCCAACGCCACACTGAACCAGCACACCTTTCCAGTTGTGGCGCGATCCAAGAAGAAGAGCGTGAAGGCAACCACAAGGAAAGCGGCGCGGCCCAGATGCACAGAATCTCAGCGCCACATCTTGGCTGAAGGGGCTGTGGACATCGCTGAAATCTTGCTCGGCGCCGGACTCTACGAGATGATTCCGATGAAGAACCGAGTACGGCTCGCGGTGAAAAAAGCCGAGTCCATAAGCAAGATCGTAGACCGGGAAAAGTATGACCGTCTCTTGCGGGATCTGCCGACGAACACTCTGCCGACGATTACTCCTGCTGCATTGTTGAAATGGCTGGATGGAGAGTTTAAGGATGTAATCGATGCTGTGTTCTTCGTCGACTCGCCGGAAGAGTTTGCAAAACTCCTTGAGGCGTTTGCGCAAGGAATCGCCGCCGACTTCTTTGGCGATCAGGTAAAGGTTAGAGTGAAAGTGAAAAATAGCCAGCAACAGAAAGCACTGCCGGAAACTTCCAACGAGGTAGTGCCCGCGATCGCAACTGACCCCGCGAAAATGGCGCCACCGGTTTCAGACCTTCCCGGTGTCTCGCGCGAAGCTTAGTGGCCCAGGCGCAAACCAAGTTATAACCGCCGAAATGCTGCGGTGGCAGCGACCGACTCGTCTGTTAAGGATAGTCCGAACATCAACCGGTCATGGAATTAAGGAAGACGCTGGAGTCAGTCTTATGACTTTCTTATTCTTTGTTCCTACGATTGTTTGAGGCTGTTTTCACAAGCAGGCAAGGCAACGAGCCCGATAGGCCCTACGGCGGGAAGTCGTTTTCTTGCGATGGCACGGACACGGGCCAGTCTCCACAAGGCGTTTGCTAGCGCAAAGGGTGTGCACTTCATGATACCTCCAGGTGTGACGAGCTTCCTAACCCACGCATTTCAGAGATTTTGTACGCCAACGAGCCCGAGCTATGTCGGGGAGGTTTTCATGAAATTCCTGAAATTCCAGTCGATTCTTCCTGGCGTCTTCGCGATCTTCCTTTTCTTCTGCTGTTTTATCTGCCTCTCTCAAGCAGATGAAGGGATGTGGACCTTTAACAACTTTCCCTCGCAGAAAGTGCAGGCAAAGTACGGTTTCTCTCCCTCACGGGCCTGGCTGGACCACGTTCAGGAATCCTCCTTGCGTATCGCCGAGGGGTGCTCCGCATCGTTTATCTCTCCGAACGGATTGGTCATGACGAATCATCACTGTGTCGTCGAATGTGAAGAGCACCTCTCGACTGCGCAGGAGAATCTCGTTGAAACCGGTTTTTCCGCCAAGAATGCCGATGAAGAGCGCCGGTGTCCGGACTTCGAACTTGACCAACTGACTCACATTGAGGACGTCACTACTCAGGTGAAGGCTGCTCTCGCCGGCAAGGCAGGAGACGCGGCTAACAAAGCGCTACGCGCCGAACAGGCGAGACTTCAACAGGCCTGCGGCACAGATCCCAGCATCCGGTGTGATCTGGTTTCCCTGTATCACGGAGGCGTGTACAACCTCTACCATTACAAGCGCTACACCGATGTCCGACTGGTGTTCGCGCCAGAGTTTGCTGTGGCACAGTTTGGCGGCGATCCGGACAATTTCAATTTTCCGCGCTTCGATTTCGACATAGGCTTGCTACGCGCTTACGAAAGTGGCAAACCTCTAGGCAGCCACGAATACTTGCGGTGGAGTTCCAATGGGTCAAAAGCTGGTGAACTGGTGTTCGTCTCCGGGAATCCCGGGGCCAGCGAGCGAGAACTTACCAAATCGCAGTTGGAGTTTCTACGGGACGAAGCGTTTCCGCACCTCATGCCTTTCCTGGCTGAGTATCGCGGGCTAATAGAAGAGTTCAGGAAACTGGGGCCGGAGCAAGCACGCGCGGCACGCGAAGATGAATTTTTTGTGGCGAATTCATTTAAGGCATATTACGGACGGCAAGCCGCCCTTCTCGACCCGCAGTTCTTCGCCACCAAGGTAGCCGAAGAGCAGAAGCTGCGCACGGCAGTCACGGATCAACCGAAACTTGCCGAGGACGCTTCTGCCTGGAACAACATCGCAGAGATCCAACACGTCCGAGAAGAGCTCTTTGCTCGCAACGCAGATCTGAATGGGTATCTCCTGCGCGGCGGCCTGATCGGCGATGCGATCGAACTGGTGCGCGCGTCCGCGGAACGAACCAAGCCCAACTCGGAGCGGCTACCCGAATATACGGATCAGGCCCTGATTACGCTGCGCCAGCATATGGCGGCCAGCATTCCAGTGAATAAGAACCTACAGGAGCTCACTCTCGCGTATTTCTTCACCACTACGCGTCGTGACTTGGGGGAAGGCGATCCCGTTGTTCGCAAGATGCTGGGGGACGAATCCCCGGCGCAGCTTGCGGATCGCCTGATCGGTGGCACGCATCTGGACGACCCCAAGGTTCGAGAGGCGCTCTACGATGGCGGAGAAGCGGCGATCGCGGCATCGAGCGATCCGCTGATTCGCTTCGCAGTTCTTATCGACCCAGATTTGCGTGCTGCGCGCAAGGAATACGAGGACCAAGTGCTGGCGCCAACCCGTTCGGATGCGGAGCGAATCGCCGATGCTCGCTTCGCGGTGTACGGCACAAGTGTTGATCCGGATGCTACCTTCACCCTTCGACTGAGCTATGGCACTGTCAAGGGTTTTGAAAATGCGCAGGACCACTTCGTCCAGCCGTACACAACCGTTGGCGGCTTGTTCCACCACGCCACCGGAGCACCTCCATTCGCTTTGCCGAAAAGCTGGCTGGAGGCTAAGTCGTCACTGAATATGGAAACACCGATGAACCTTTCGACCACCAACGACATCATTGGTGGCAACTCCGGGAGCCCGTTAATCAATAGCAAGGCGGAGATCGTCGGCCTCATTTTTGATGGCAACATTTTCTCTTTGGGCGGCGATTTCGGCTACGAGCAGGCTCGAAATCGTGCCGTGGCCGTCGACAGCCGTGCTCTGATGGAGGGATTGCAAAACGTTTACCACCTCGACCGCATAGTGAAAGAGATCAACGCAGCTCGGTAGCGGGCATGAGAAGCTCGCAGAGCTGTTGCTCATCGAGGATGCCCTGCAGCGCATCAGGAATGGCTCGTACGACGTCTCTGAAGCTTGTGGCGACGAAATCCAGATCCGGCGACTGGAGGCTTTACGCGCGACGCGATACTGTCTGAAATATCAAGAAGGGGCCGAGCAGAATCGGAATACCTACACCGCTCCGATGGCGACTGTAGCCAGCTAGCACTGCCAGGAGGCGAGCGGCCTAGAGTAGCTCAAACAAACTACTGTTATCCGACGATCTGGCGTGTTACACCCGCGTGAGCTAGGGCGAAATGGTGGGTCGCCAACAACCGCCGCCCAACCGACCAGAGGGAAACAGTTAAGTGTCAAGGAGGGCCCATGCATCACGAAACGCTTGGAAGGTGGCGTGGCTCTACGGCACTGCTGGCCCTGACTCTTGGAGTGTTGGGAGGGATGGTATTGGATCGCCTGGCGATCACGGGATTTGCAGCGCGGGACGCTCGGCCCAACTTCCTATTGCTGTCCGAAGCTAGCAATCTCATCCACCGATTCTATGTGGACCGTGCGGCTGAGAATCCGACTGCGCTTACCTACGGAGCGATCAGCGGAATGGTGAATGCGCTGGGCGACAATGGTCACAGCCGTTTCCTGAGCCCGCCCATGGTCAAGGAAATGGCTGAGATGGAAAGGAACAAGTTCGAGGGTATTGGCGCAGAAGTACAGTCGAAGGGAGGCCAGGTCGTGATTGTAGCCCCTTTGGATGGATCCCCGGCGCAACGAGCGGGACTGAAGCCTGGCGATGTTATTCTTCGCGTCAACGGTCAACACATCGCGGGCAGACAGCTAGACCAAGTGGTCAACGATATCTCCGGGCCGACCGGCACGTCAGTGACCTTGACGATTCTGTCACCGGTTTCGGGAGGCACGCGGCAAGTCAGTCTGACGCGGGCGACGGTCCAAATACGCAACGTCACCTGGCAAAAGTTGCCAGAGACCAAGATCGTGCAGTTGCGCATCGCGGGCTTCAACAAGGGGGTGGGTGACGACCTACGCGGTGCGCTGGTCGAGATCAAGAAGGAGCCGGTCACAGGTCTGATCTTGGACTTACGCAACAACCCGGGGGGCGTGCTCGACGAGGCTGTTGACTGTGCCAGTCAGTTTCTGAAAGGAGGTAACGTCCTCTTGGTGAAAAATGCCCGTGGCGAGAGAAAGCCGGTCCCCGCGAAGGCTGGTGGCCAGGCCACCGAGATTCCGCTGGCGGTATTAGTGAACAGCGGGACGGCCAGTGGCGCTGAAATCGTAGCAGGCGCGCTACGCGACGCACATCGAGCGTCGTTGGTGGGCGAGACTACTTTCGGTACCGGGACCGTGCTCACTGAATTCAAGCTCTCAGATAGTTCCGCCCTGCTTCTCGCCGTCGAAGAATGGCTCACACCAGCCGGCGACGTCATCTGGCACAAAGGCATCACTCCGAACGTCGTCGTTGCATTGGCACTCGATGCTTCGCCGCTGTTTCCCGAGAGCGAGCACGCCATGACTGTAAAACAATTCCGGAGCAGTGGTGACGCACAACTGCTAAAAGCCCTCGATTTGCTGCGCTAACACATTTCGCACAAGGAACATTCAACTGCGATTGACGGCATCTCGGTAGGTTTAACCGTCACCCGCCCTATAGAGCGAATCAGATGAGATGAAATGCCCACCCAGAAAATGATGGTCAGATCATCGTTAATCCTGAAAAGATTGATCTGACCATGCGGATGACCGCAACGAAAAGCAGTTGTGCAGTTCCTACCGAAGCTTCAAGAACGGGTGACCCATGACATCTTCTTTGATGTCTCGAGCAAACGCATTCTCCTGTCGGCTGGAGTACAGGAACTCATGTCCCGTCAACATCCCTGGGTAATACCAAGTCAGTAGCGCTTCCGGTTTGTCGTGAGGACGCTCTGCAAACTTGACTTCAGTGTGGACAGTCGACTGCAAGCGGTACTCCGGAACCGTAATAAGGGTGGCATCTATCTTCGACTGGTTGCTGTTATAGATCTCAACGACGTTGCGGGACTGAGCATCCGCGAGCTTGAACCAGTACGTTCCCGCAGGTAACACGCTGCCGGGAATTTCCACCGGCTGACTGAACGATAGTTTCGTCATTTGGTTCCACTCGTCAGCCCGCGCCATGGGCAAGAATGCCGCAAAAGCCAGAACTATCCCACAACCCCCACATAACACATTCCGAATCTTCATATTCACCTCCTAAAGGCTCTTTCCTTATTTAGTAAGAACGGCAATGTTCTCATTTGAGTTGTCTGAACCTGCCTTAGGTCGTAAGACGATAGAGTTAGAGGGACGAGAAACACACTTCCACCCCATAATGTCTTGTGGTGTGACAACGAAGTTTGCCTTCCGAAATGATTCCGTTATTCACCGAGATCCCTACCTCGGCCGACCAGGACGCTGCCTTTCTCGCATTTGCTCCCCTTGCTGCATCTGTCTTCTCTGTAATTCCTCAGTTTGTTGCTGATGGCGGGTCTCCATCTGCTGTCTCTGAGCCTGACTGGCGTTGCGGCGCTCCATTTCCTGGTGCTCCTGTTCCTGCTGTCGCTGCAAGTCGCCCCGCTCTCGCGACTGCCGGTTGAAGAGATCTTCTTGCTGCTTGCGATATTGCTCGTTCAGTGGTGCATTCCCGTTTTTTGGCGGAGCGCGATGCTCGAGAGGTGGAAGTTGATTCGGGTGAACAGCCGGTCGGCCGTTGTTTTCGCTTGGAGGATGATAGGGCGCTCCAGCTTCTCTGGCCGCTATCGCTTCGCGGCCGGAAAATTCTCCGGCACGGCCGGTAGCAGCGATGGCCGGCCGACCGCGATTCACCGAGGCGCGCAACTCACGGTTCTGACGCGCTTGATCGATCTGTTCGGTTTGTGCCTTTACGGGCCCGATATGCCGCTCGTGTGCTGCCCGTTCATCTTCCCGCCGAGGATGCGCCACGATTCCGCCGGGACCGCCGTTGTAACTAATTCGATTGACGGTGACACTGTTCACTGTTTCGTTGTAAACATTGTGAATGTTGACAACATTAATATTAGTGACCGCGCGGTTGTAGAAGAAGTGGCCGTGATCCCATCGTCCCCCGACGAAACCAGCGCCGAAATAACCGAAGCCGTAGTCGATCCCACCGTAGAAGCCAACGAGCGGGCCCCAATATCCTGGGTAGAAAACGAACGCTCCGTCGTCCCACCCCCACCAGGGCGGAGTCCACAGGAAATCCGCTTCCGGAGGCAGAACCCAAGTGCCCGGAACCCAATAGTAATCGTACGCATCCAAGTCCCAAGCCCAATAGCCAGGTGTCCAAATATAGCCGTCACCTGGACAAACAGGCTGTTCATAGACGGGCAGCGCGGGAGGCCCGAATGCGACCGTGATTCGGACTTCGGCTGACGAACGTCTGGGTGCGCCCAACGCGACAACAGCCAGCAGGAATGTACAGAACAAAGCAGTGAGACGCATAGTGTCACTCCCTGCGCCACTCACCAACTCACCGTGAGCCCTCTGCGAAGAGAACACCGAACGCCTGTGAGTCGCAATGACGGACAACTTCAATGCTAGGTTCAGAAAATAAGGAAGGCATAAGAAAGGACTTTCGGTATTTCCTTTTCAAGCAGCACGGGGCAAACTCGGCGGCAGATTCAACTCCGCACGAGACCGAAGCACTTGCAGAAGGTGAGCTCGACTCACGATCCCTTGCACTCGACCTTCAGACGTGACGGGCAGTTGGTTGACGTCCTCCCGTCCCATGATTTCCAGGGCGTCCAGAGCAGGCATGTCGCGCGACACCGAGTGTATGTTGCTGAGGGGACGCATCACCTCGCGCACGGTGGTTAAACGCCAACGCTCGGCAGGAACAGCGCGAACTTCATTCGGAGTTATCAGACCGACCAGCCGATCATTTTCCAATACGAAAAAGCACCGCCGGCCGGTTCGTAGAAGCTGCTCGTGCACGAAGTCTTCCACCGGCATACCGCGATCGATGGTAGTACAGTCGGTAGACATCACATCCGCTACGCGCAAACCGCGGAGAAGCCTCCCCGCCTTGACCTGCAGGTACGAGGCCCCAGCCGCTTGCAAGAGAAACCAGCCGATAAACGCGATCCAGAGCCCTCCCAGACCGGCTCCTTGAAAGAAGCGAAGGATCCCGAAACCGATGAACAATACGGCGATCACCTGGCCGACGAATGCGGCTGCGCGAGTGGAGCGCTCCGCGTCGCCCATCGCCCACCAGAGGATGGCACGCAGTACTCGCCCCCCATCAAGAGGGAATCCCGGAATCATGTTGAATGCTCCGAGAGCAAGATTGATATAGCCGAGCCAAACAAGGAGTGCAGTGCCGGGAGTGGCGGGCGCGGTCCGGGGGACCCACCCCGCGGCCCGGGCCACCGCCAGCAGGATGAAGCCGAGAACCCCGCTTGTGAACGGCCCGACAATGGCCATCCAAAACTCCGTTTTGGGGTCGGAAGCTTCTTTCTCGATTTGCGCAACTCCTCCGAGGAGAAAAAGCGTGATTTTGTGAATGGGTAGCCCGCGCGCTCTCGCAACCAGCGCGTGAGATAACTCGTGGGCAAAGAGGCAAGCAAAGAACAACACACCGGTAATGATCGCTGTAGTCCACACCAGTGCTTCGCTCCAATTACGGTTCGCCGAATGGAATTGAGCGGCCAGCGAAAAGGTGATGAGCAGCGCTATCACGAGCCAGCTATAATGCAGCCCGAGTTCAACTCCGAAAATCGTGCCTAGCTTGATTTGCGACTTCATTCCTCCTCCTGCCCTAGCCTCATATGGCAAGAATTCTTTGGTCTCGCAAGTTCGAGACTTCCTGACGTCCACCCTTTCTTGCCAAGAACATCAGAACAAGCGCAACCCGAATCGTTTTGCCGCCGTAATCACGTCAAGCTACCTTACGTTGGCTGAACTACCATAAAAGTCGTGTTCCCCCCTCGGTTGATGAGCAGCACAAGCGGTTCTTTTCCAGCCTGTCGAATGAGTCGTTGATAATCAGCTACCGAGTTGACTGACTGCCGGTTCACCTGCTCAATGACGTCTCCACGTTGTAGGCCCGACTCTGCGGCCGGTGAAGCATCCGCCACATCCGTCACGACTACACCATTCACGTCGGGTCCCAAGCCCAGCTGCTGGCGCGTGCTTGCCGTCAAATCGTCGACCTGAACACCTCGCATAGGTGAGTTCTCAGCCATCCCCGCCGGAGAATTGCTGGCGCCTTTGCCCGCCGGGGCCTCTCCGAGCGTCAGGCTCATGTCCCGAGACTGCCCGTTGCGTAATACTTTGAGCTGCACTGTCGTTCCCGGTGTCATGCTTCCCACTTTGAGGCGCAAATCGTTGGGCCCGCTGATGGCCTGCCCATCCAGTTCAGTAATTACATCGCCTCGTTGCAATCCCGCTTTCGCGCCGGGACTATCGTGCTCCACGTTGCCAACCAAAGCTCCCTTCTCGGTAGGAACATTGAAGGCCTTCGCAAGGTCAGGTGTGACTTCCTGAATCCCGACGCCTATGTAACCGCGCACTACCTTTCCATGCAGCAGGATCTCATCCATGACATGCTTAGCCATATTGATGGGAATTGCAAAACCGATGCCCTGATTGCCGCCTGAGCCTCCAGATATGATTGCAGTGTTGATACCGATCAGCTCGCCGCGAATATTCAGCAGTGCGCCTCCGGAGTTGCCCGGATTAATGGCGGCGTCGGTTTGAATGAAATCCTCATAGTCCTCAATATCGAGACCATTCCGGCCCGTCGCGCTAATGATGCCCATGGTGCCAGTCTCGCCTACTCCGAATGGGTTTCCGATAGCGAACGCATAATCGCCGACTTGCAATTTTGAAGAATCGCCCAGCGCGATCGTGGGCAAGCCCGTGGCAGCAATCTTCACAACTGCGATGTCCGTCTTCGGATCGGCGCCAATTACTTTTCCTGGAAACTCGCGCTTGTCCGCCAGCATGACCTTAATGTCCGTCGCCTTGTCGATCACGTGATTGTTGGTGAGGATGTAGCCGTCAGGGCTGATAATCACCCCCGATCCCAATCCGCCTTCACGTTGTGTTTGCGGGCCCTTAGGCAGTTGTCCGCCAAAGAACTGCTGGAAGAAGGGATCGTTGAAAAATTGCATCTGCGGCACTTTCACGATGCGGGATGAGGCAATGCTGACTACTGCGGGAAGCGCAGGTTTGAAGACCGATGCGAAACCATTTTCAGCGCTGGGGTCGACACCTCTGGTCTGGGCGTGAGCAACGTATACAGGAACAATCTTTGTGCCATCCAACAAGTGGTGGCCGGCGGAGCCGAAATCGAAGACTACGAATAAGCCCACCACCAGAATAAGTAAGAGCAACATGATTGCCCCTGCGGCATGTCGAAACGTTGTCTTGACATTCATGTCGTTCTCCTCCTCATTTCCGTCAGCGTCGGAACCGTCATGTGCGTCCTTAATGATTGCTGGCAACGCGCAAGTTATTCCTTAGCAGTTCAACCGACGTCACGATGTTCGCGTCTTCTGCAGCACGCACTCGGTCCTCTTGCGAGTCGACGACACCTTCGAGCATGATGTTCTCGTCACTGACCACAATGTGAATCGGCAACCGGCCCGCGTCCACGTATTCGGAAAAATAAGGGTCGTCATAGATAGCACGCGCGATTTGCATCCTTATGCCGTCATCGTACGAGGACAGAGGCAAGACATTGATCTTGTTCACGATGGCTGCCACACCCGTCACATGGGCGACGTTGTAATCAATTGCAACCTTTTTGTACGGCTGGGTCACTTCTCCGAGAATCACTAACCTGTTTCCATGTATCTCAAACTCCACATAGTCGTAAACCGTATAGGCGTAGCAGCTGAGAAGTTTGTGGCGTGCCCGGGCGACAATCTGATTCGACGTAATTCCATTCGTTTCGATCTGGACATTGTTTACGGTGTGCAGCACATCTTCATCTTTCATCGCGGCATTCTGTGCATCTGTCTTCACACCGATACTGTCCACCATTCCAGATAGGGTTGCGACCCCGTCTTCGACTCTGACCTGAACTCGGCCATGATTGAAGATATTCGAGTGATAAAGATGATCCTGGATTTCTGCAGTGATCTGCGCGTCGGGAACTACATGATCCATTCCATGAGCCAGCGTCATGCCCAACATCACGATCAGCATCGGGAGGCCGAATCTCATCGCTAACCGGCAACGCTCGGTCCAGCGACTTCTGGTGCTCGGATTTCCCGTCCCCGCCTTAAAATGATCCACTTGGCAGACCTGACGATCGCTCCCAGCCCTCCCACTATGCATGAATCACTTCCATTACAACTTACCCACGCGTGTACTGCGCGACTTCCCGGGCAAAGTTCATAGCATCTTTTGGGACGGTGACCTTGCCATCCAAGATCGATTGGCGATTCGTGTCGGAACCATACATCGATCGATCTCCGCTGTGATCGGCCTCCACTACAGCGCCGTCGAGGCTCACGCCCGCGAAAACGCCTTTGCTGCGGGAATAGGTCAGAATCTCGGCCGTCAATTTTAGGTCTGTGCCTGCAGCGACGTGTCGCCCAACCGGGCCCGCGGCCACGGATGCATCAGCCCCTATTTTGAACCGATCAGAAAGCAGGCTTTTCATCCCGTGGTCATTCATGATCAACATGACGATGTCGGTGGAAGATGCGCCGATTTGGAATCCAAAACTGCCGCCACCAACAGTCAGAAACAGCGGAGCGCTCCAGCCGTGCGCTGTCTTGCAGGTCACCAACCCCTTTCCATAGCGCCCGCCCAATACGAATGCGGCTTTCTTTTCTCCCGGAATAATCGCGATGCACTTCGCCGATTCCAGCAATTCATGGGGAATTGCCTTATCCGGCGTGCTCATGATCTCCTGCAACACTTCGGCAGAATTGTGAATGCGTTGGATGTCGTCTTGACGATCCGAGTCCGCGAAAGCGGGTGTCAGAAGGAACACAGTGACAAAAACGACGATGAAAATGCGCCGAGTCGACATAAAGTTGTGCCTCTTCACTCGTTCAACTTCATGTTAGGCAGGCAAGATAAGTAAGTCATAATGATCTATTGCACGCTGTTTGTGGGTATTCAATGGACAGGGAAGGGCGACCCTTCGCAGTCTGACTCCCGTCATCGACGTAAGTCTAAAATTGGCTGCCGATCCCTTGTGCCACTTACAAACTGTTCAGAGCGACAACCTGGGGTGAAGGTGAATCGCTGGAAGACCCCAGTACATCACGATGCACCTTCACCTCTGCGCTAGCGACAAGGTTTGTCGGCACTGCCTTCAAGCGGCCCTGGTAGATACCGGAACCTTCCGACTGGGGTGAACTTTTGGGAGCTCGACTTCGAGAGTCCCATCCTTCAACGTAGCTTTCACCTTGTTGGGATCGACCTCGTCCGGGAGACGAACCGAGCGGAAGACTTCGTCGGACTTCCGATCGCAATAAATAGTCTTTCGCTCTTGCTGGTCATGGACGTGCTCGCGCTTGCCCGTAATGATGAGCTGGTGAGGCTCCACGCGGACTTCGATGTCTTTCTCCCGAAAGCCCGGCAGGTCCGCCCGTACGATGAGTTCACCATCCGCGTCATTGATCTCGACGGGTGTCGGGACCAACAGTTCCGACTCCGCATGGAACCAGTCCTCCAGATCGCTGCCATTCTGTCGGCCGCGGGTCTCGAATAGTTCGTACGCGCGACGATTCAGAGTGTCAAACAGATCGCCCACTCGCCGAATCAGTGAATCACCGTCGGACATTCTTAAAATCGCAGGCTGTTTTGCATTATGAGGTTTGGGGACGATTTCGGTAGCCATCTTATTTACTCCTTCTGATCCGAATGGATCGGTTCTTTTGCACCTCGGCGTTGTCGCCAACGATCAAGGTGACAGTTGATGTTGGGTACAAGTACTGCTCGAGGTAGCGGACGATTTTGTCGAGAGTACTTCGCTGTGATTAAAGGCGGTCTATGGGCCCGAGTTCAGCAGTCATATGCCACGCTCATGAGTCGGTTCAGCGACTTTCGATAAGAAGGTGGCCTGAATCCTCCGGTCGGTCGCGGCACACAGTTTTGACGAACACAACCGATGATCAAATTCACATCGGCCATACCAAAAGGAGGGGCGATAAAGTCAAACACGCCCAATTCGATCGCTTCCAGATAGTGGTCCAAGTCGTCTAAGGGCGAGGACAGAACCAGGGGCACGTCGCCGCCGATCGTCTTTGTCAACAGGAGAACGTAGTGGAAACCGCCTCCGGGTAGCACCTCGTCGCAGAAGACCAGGTCAATCGACCGCTCGGCGAGAATCGTCTGCGCTTCATCCACGTTCTTGGCGATTAAAGGCCTCGTCCCACATCGAGCGAGACTATCGACCAAAACGGATCGGTTTTCGGCATCGGAGCTCGCCACCAGGACTTCCACATCCATCTTTCCAACTGGGAACTCTGGCATCAAATTCAGGTTAGGCATGGGAAATAAGAAAGTCATAAGAATGGGAAGAGTGTTGCCCTGGTACCCTCTGCTTCCTAACGAAAATATTCGGACGGCAGATGAGCAGGTGCTCTCGTTGGCAGGCGGCCATGAATGGGCGAGACTATGAACAATTCACGAGCAGGCGTGAATTCAACAAACCAAGGCGCAGCGAGTTTCCACTGGGCTTTAGAACCGCGCCACGCTACCCATTGGGCAAGCAGAGTCATGACTGCGAACCCTACAGTGGCACCGGTCATCTCTGCCAGCGAACTCCAGGAAGCTCAAACTCGGCCCTCATAGCCACCTCTCCCTTTTGACGAGCGGGTAGCAACACTGCGAGCGACTTTCCCGTCGAATGGCTGGCCAGGTCGAAATCGCCGATCCCAACATTATTTCGCAGTAGCCGGAAGAACTCAGTGGGACCTACGGTGAGGTGGGTTGAGGCAACCGGATGAGCGGACCAGCGCGATGGACGGACCTAATCGCATGATCCGCTTGCGATTAGCTTCATCCGTTACCGGTCAGGCCCAGTGCCTGAATGCGGGACAGTATGGCGTCGAAACTAAATGGTTTCGTCACGTAGCCGTCGGCGCCTGCAGCGAGCGCCGCAGCCCGGTCCTTCTCGGAATCTCGAATGGACACAACGATGACTGGTACGCCTGAAGTAGAGCGAATGGCGCGACAGGTGTCAACGCCGTCTATCCCGGGAAGATTCAGGTCAAGAAGTACCAAGTCACATCGTTCATCTTTCACAGTCGCGAGTGCTTCCTCACCCGATGAGGCCTCGACTACGTCATATCCGTGAACGATTAGGCTGGCCCGAAGCACACGCCGCATTTGGGCTTCGTCGTCAACCACCAATACCTTCTGAACCCGCATCATTCCCCTTAAAGAATACTCCGCGGAACTGGCACCGGGCTGCTGCCTACTTGCATCTGCGGTGTCAACGGCGCTCGCCGTCAGTTCGCAGCTCTTCGACATCAACTCCAACCCTTTATTCTCGCGGGACAGAGTATTCGTGCTGTCCGGCAGCGAATTACAGTTCTGGACGCCAAATCATCTACAACTCTAGTGAAGCACTATAAGTAAGTCATAAAGTCAGCCTGAGCATTTCCGCTGCCCAATGCGCCGGGACCAGATGGAATCACCTCAGCGTATTCCGCTTTCTACCGTCCTGCAGCTTCAAGATCCATGGTGGCGAAGTTGGAGAATGACGAACGGTCGGCGGCTTGGCTGCACGAGTGAACCCCGAAACGAGCGGTTTCGCGGGACCAAGGTAGCACTGCGAACGCGCGTTTCCACAATCACAGCTCCCGTAGATAAGATCCTGAGCCAATGGAATATTTGGTGTCCGGCCGGATCCCAGTGGTAGACGCTCCGGTGTGAACGCCAGTGCAAAGTTCTGACAGGCTAGCTGCAAGAAATAAGGAAGTCATAAGTGATTGCTCCGAACCCACAGAAACCTTTCAGCCGGTGTGGGAAGAATGGAGAAAAGCAGGGAGAACAAGAACGATATAAGCAGCAATGAGAAGTACGACGGCGTTTAGGAAACAGGAGGAGGCGCGAAGCGGTAGCCGACCCAAGGCTCGGTCAGCAAATACTTCGGGTGGTGGGGATCACGCTCGATCTTTTTGCGCAGCTGGTTGACGAGCACGCGCAGGTATTCAACCTCGCCTCCATAGTCTGCGCCCCATAGCGCTTGCAACAAACGGCGATGCGGAATCACCTGACCTGCGTGCGACACCATAAACTGGAGTAGTTCTAATTCCTTAGGAGTCAAGTGCTCCTCCCCCCCGGGAGTCGCGACCTGGTGGGTCTCAAAATCGATCCTTACGCCATCCAGTACGAGGACCTCTGGCGGCCGATTGGTTACAGGTTTCCTTCTCTTTACCGCTTCGACCCGAGCCAGCAGTTCCGGCACGCCGAACGGTTTCGTCACGTAATCATCGGCTCCCGCGTTGAGCACCGCGACTTTGTCTCTTTCTGAACTTCGGACGGACACAATGATGATAGGCACTTCTGAACCGGCCCTGATCGTGCGGCACGTGGCAAGACCATCCCGACCCGGCAGATTCATATCCAGCAGAACAAAGTCGCAAACTTCCGCGTCTAGTTTCCGCACCGCCTCCTCACCCGACTGCGCCTCAACCACATCATAACCATGGGCGCTAAGACTGCTTCGCAACGCACGCCGCATCTGCGGCTCGTCGTCGACGACAAGAATCTTCACGGCGCTCATGCGACTTCCTCATGAAACACTGGCAGAGAAAAGTAGAAGACGGATCCGCTGCCCGTTCCATTTCTGACCCCGATCTGGCCACCGTGAGCTTCAACGATGGTCTTGGCAAAAGCAAGTCCAAGGCCGGATCCTGGAACATTTACTGCGCCCCTGTAGTGTTTCTCAAAGATGCGGTCCCTCTCGTCTGGTCTGATGCCCGGTCCGGAGTCACCCACACTCGTAATGATTTCATCCCCAGCTTGTTGTACGGAAATCGCGAGTGGGGACTCTGAGGGAGAATACTTGACAGCATTCCTCAACAATTCCTTGAGAACGCCCTTGATCATGCGAGTGTCGAAGTTCGCCGCGGGGAGAAAGTCTGGCACGTCTATTTTCACCGACCTACCCTTGAGAAGACCAGCGAAGTCACTGATAACTTCCTTGATCAGTGGCTGCATTTCGTGAGAACTCTTGCCTTCTCGCAAGATTCCAGCCTCGACGCGCGCAGTCCAGAACGCGTGACTGATAGAGTCATCCAGGTGGTCTGTTTCCTCATTGATAATCGTCAGGAGTTCCTTGCGGACGCCGGCATCGGAATCACGCGACAGCAGCGAACTGGCCGCAGTCTTGATCACGCTGACAGGCGTCTTGATCTCATGGACCAGAGCATCGAGAACGGCCGCTTTCAGTACTTCACTCTTCTTCTCCTCATCAGCCAGCCGCTGCGCTTCAAAGGCTGAGATTTTCTCCAGTCCGACTTCGATACGCTCCGCAATCGCGCGTACCGTCGGAACTGAAAGGTTGCTACCACGAAGAGCCAGGCTACCGATCACTTGTCCGGCGGAGCGTATCCGTAGACAGTAGAATCCCCCGCTTCGCTCTAAGATGAGTTCGGGGTTGCGCGCTGCTTCGACGAGCAGATCCTTTGTGAGCGCATCCGCCCTCTCCCCAGCACGGGCAACCTCACCGGTATTACAGTCGTAATAAGCCGCTGCATCGAACTTAAAGGCCCGCACCAGAGAGTCAAGAGATTGAATCAGGACAGAATCCGGCTTGCCTTCTATCGGAAAATCCTTGCCGAAGGCATAGAGCTGCTCCGCCTCGCGACGCCTTGAGACTGCCTCATCGCGCTGACGTTTCGCTCGCACTGCCAGGTAGCTGGCCAGAAAGGCAACGGCCAGAAATGTGATCAGTACTACTCCGCGTTCGACAGCCACTACAGCCCAGCGGTGCGAAGGACGAGAGAAATATGCAATAAGAAGCGCACCAAGAAACGTCCCGAAGGCTGCTTCGGAAAACCCCCACAGCGTCGCAGTGATAACGATAACAAGAAGCAGAAGGAGGACCAAACTCGCAAGATGAACGTGCGGCACGGAGACACACGCCGCTACCAATCCAGCGACGACCCCGCCAGAAACCGCAAAACGCAGTATCCGCTTTGGAATGCTTACCCCATGGCCGCCTGTTTCTACAAACGCCTGGAAGCCTAATGAGGAACCAAACTCGGAAATCTCCTCGCGTAATTGATCAAGGAAGTGCATCCATCCTGAGCCTATCCATGGACGTTTCTAAACAAATGAAAACCTTTACGTTAATACTAGCCATAACAGAGCATTTTTGGTATTGCGCCAAGACGCGCCATCGTCGGATTACAGAAAAAGGGCGGAATGGAAAGCTGAGATCGAAAGTGGATCCCCGAAGTCAATTCTAGAGAGGCAACATAAGGAAGTCATAAGTGCAATCCAGGAAACTTGAGCCCCATTTCACTGATATGTTCAACCATGTTTAAAACACTCCCTCCAGACGCGACGTCAATGTCCATGATCGGCCTGACTGGTCAAGACTTTGTGATAGCCGTAATAGATTTCGTCCTCCTCTGACTTTCGAGTAAACAGAAACAAGATTTTGGCTTGTGACTTCATCGAAAAGTGGCTCGGAAGCCAGACGTGGTCCGCCACTGGCATTTTCTCAAGCTCGAAGCGCGTTCCCGGTTCTACTCTGGCGAGAAATCCTTCAATCAAGACGGGTCGTATGACGCGTGCCTGCACTTTTATCCATTGAAACCTAGCTTCATCGATCCAGAGTTCACCCTCCATTCCGCGGAGTACCTCAGCTTCCATCGTGGGCGGATGATAATCGGCACGCGGCGTGGCTTTTAGCACATAGACTTGCCTGCCGCTCAACTCCTGCTCCCTGACTAAAACAAATTTCATCGCTTTCGTCAGTTGATCCATCAGCAAACGGTCGCTTTGTCGGCCGTTGGCATACTTTGCGATGCGTTCCGCCCGTTCAGAAGCCGATTCGTTACGCCGTTGCCTCAACGTTGATTCCAGTTTTTGTCGCTCTTGTTCTTGTTGCCACTTTGGCAAAGCCACACCATTCACCGAAATTAGACGCTGGTATGGTGAACCCAAAATCATCATCTCGGCGTACGTCTTGGTTCCACCGTCCGGTTGTCGATCCCGTTCAAAGTTGTCATAACGCGGTTCGGCATGCCAGTCTCGCGTATTGGCCTGCACAGAACGCGCAATGATGCTGCGGGCGTCGATCTGCGCAGAGGAAGCTGATGCGAGCAAAACAATAAGGAGCAGTTGCTTCATCGACTTCTCATGTTTACCGTATCGCGGGCGTTACCAGTGTTAATCCGACGCCCCGATGAATGAAATAGTTCCGCTGAGATCTTCGGTAGGTGCGAGCACATCATGCATGCTCTTGGCAGAAGAAGATTTCGTGGACACCTCGGTGGCAGCCTTGTTGGCTGATTCGTTCGATTTCGAACCGTTCGTGGCAAAAGAACAAACCGCCAGAACCAACATGAGCGAAGAAAACAATGCCATCAATTTCGCTACTTTGTGGCATTCCCTATACCTCCTATTTCTGTCAGTGCAAATGACCAGCAATGCTTCACTGTCCTCAACGGGAGTTGGGCGGTAAGGGGAGGGCCTGAGCCGCCTCACTCCCGGAGGGCCACGCGAGGTTTCCGCGCGACTCGTTTGACCGTTGCTCGTTGAGTGAAATCTTCACCTATCCGTACCGATCAACCCGATCATTCCTACTAAAGATAGATTCCGCGTTTGATGCCTCTGTTGTATCGCGAGACCATTGCGAGAACCGGCTCGCTGTTCATTCCCGGATGAGAATCAGGGCCATCTTTATGACTTCCTTACTCCCGCTTATTACTCTAGGTCTGGGAAACGAACATCAGAAAAACTGTCCGAACTGCGAGTTGGTTTCAGGCGTGAAAACGTGTACATGACAAATTCGAACTCCTTGGAACAGAAAGAAAGGAGCGACTTTTGCGCAAGACAATTCTCTGCATTGACGATACTCCGCAAATTCTCTCGCTGTACAAATGCTTGTTCGAAGATCGCGGGTACAAGGTTGTTCTTGCCTCGAATGGACGGGACGGACTTGAATTCATGACGCGTAACCACGTGGACTGCGTCATTTTGGACTACCAGATGCCTGAGATGGATGGCGCGGCTGTGGTTCAGAACATGCGACACCATGAAGCGCCTCCACCCGTGGTCATGGTTTCGGGCTCGGACCTTCCTCGGGAACTTCGTCAACAGGTGGACGCATTTATCGAAAAACCCATGGACGCCGATCGACTGCTGGAGTGCGTTGGCGAGGTCACGGAATGTGAAGAAAAAAAGCATCACGAGCGTACGCCTGGACAACTTGGAATATGAGGAAAGTTCAAACCGGAGGTCGCGTTCCGGGGAATATCGGGCAGTTTCGCAGCCTTGCAGCACCGGGTGTGATGCTCCCAGGCTGGATCGTCAATTAGAAAAGGTTTCGATGAAGTGGCGCTTTAGACCTCGATCATAGACGGACGGCAAAAGCTCGGTGAGGCAAGACAACCGATGATGTGCTCTTTCCGAAAGCTGTGAGCCAGCGAGGACTGAAGGGTGAGAATCCTAATTGTTGACGCCCGGAATCGCTGGACTAACACTCAGCGAGGTTGCTACAGCTGGGGCGCAAGCCAGTGGTCGTCGAGAGGTTCCGTGCCCTTCACCATCGAGGAAGCCGCACACATATTTGCCTAACCCCATGATCATTCGCATGGTTCCGCGGACGCGCTTTACAGGAAGGGCGGCATCTCTTGCAACTGGCGGTGTTCGAGCTTTCATACGCGCGACTGTCGCGTTGGAGACGTCAACTTCGCAATTTCTTATATCGGCTGCTGATCGCGGGTTCTTATGTCGCCGTGGTAGCTGCTCGTGACAATTCCGAGGCGGTCGTGCTGTACGCACTATTGATATTGCTTAACCTTTCCCCGTCGCGAGCGCGCGAACAGCGTCAGTTGTCATGGCTTTACCGCCGATCCCCCAATCACCACTGTGAATGTCTTCAATCAAGACGGTAGTCACCGACCGCATTTTCTCGCCCTCAATTGAGACCATGGCGTCAGTCAGTTTTTCGATGATTTGTTTTTTTTGGGCAGGCGTAAATACTTCCTCGATGACCTTCACTTGAATCACAGGCATTGTACTTTTCCTCTTCTTCTTTTTTGTTCTTGTCCTTCCTGCTGCCTGAAATCAGAATCGAACTTCCCAATCTTCAGACGTGTTGTGCGGACCACAGATGTCGCAAGCGACTCTATAGCAGCACTTTCATGCTTTCCAGAACAAGTCAACAGACGATCAACAGCGTGCGCGAAATTGCAGATAACAGTAATCTGGCGAACAACTCCAAATAACGGGCACCCCGCGGCCAGATTCAATAGCGTTCTAGTCCGACCGCCCCATCATAGGAGTTGAAGATAAAAAAGTCATAAGTAAGCTCCGAATGCATAAATAAGGCTCTAGTGCGACACGAGGAGCGACTCGACGAGTGTCGCGTAGCTAAGGATCCGCGCGTCTTTCAACTCGATACAGGCGCTCCTCTTTAGCTGTCTCACTCGATTAACTCCGTGTCGTGTCCTTCCTTTATGACTTTCTTACATATACGCGCCATCCTAATTGCAGCCAGTGAGGTGATTCATGAAGCTCGATACGAAGGCTCTGGCGGTGGCCTCAGGTGTTGTGTGGGGATGTGTGATGCTCTCAGTGGGCGTTACCAACTTGATTGTCGGAAACTACGGCCAACAATTTCTCCAAACCATGTCGTCGGTCTATCCCGGCTACCATCACACGCGCAGCATTGCCGAAGTCATCGTGGGAACTCTTTATGGACTCTGCGATGGTTTCATTGGCGGCGCAGTGATCGCTTGGCTATATAACCATTTTGCCAGAACGGCCATCCCCCATGAGCCACCGACTGGCCAGTTAAGGAGGGAAGGTATGTCAGCGAGTGTTAAACCGGCGCAGCAGACTCTGCGGGGTGCACCCTAATCGCGCACCCAGAAAGTCAAACGAGATCGAGGAAGCCATCCGTCGGCGGGCCTATCAGCTGTATATGGAAGGCGGCCGCAGGGAAGGACACGCAAAAGAAGACTGGTTGCGGGCGGAAAGGGAGGTCCGTGGCACAGCCCGCAGGAGAGGAATCCGCGAGGATCCCGTTGTCCACTGATCAGCAAGGTCCAGCTTCTTGTCCACCGGGACCAAAAGGAGAAGGAATGAGGTTAAAGCGGCTGGTTTTCATTGCAGTGCTGTGCGCCGCCACCACGGCGCTCGGACAGGACCGAGCATCCAGCGCGGCGCCAAACACCGTATATGTCGGGGCGGACGGAAAGTTTGAAGCAAATCCCGACACCGCGGTGATTCAGTTCAACATTTCCGCGCAGGAAAGCACAGCCCGCGCCGCTTATGACCGTGCCTCCAAGGAGGCCGAGCAGGTACGCGAAATTCTGCACGACAATAGTATTGATCCCAAAACTGCGGAAATCGGCTATTACTCCATTGCGCCGGTCGAGGAGTATCACGAAGGCCACGCCAAGCTGGTGGGCTATCAGGTCAATTCAAGTGTGACGCTGAAATTGAAGGACTTTTCGAAAGTCGCGCCGATCATACAGCAGCTTGCGGATGCCGACATCACCGCCAACAATTCCGTGAGCTACACGCTCGAGGACATTGAGTCTGCTAAGAGAAAAGCCGTCGAGAACGCCTATCGGCGGGCGCGCGATTTGGCTGAAGCCCTGGCTTCTGCCAGCGGACGCACGTTGGGAGAGCTATCCTCGGCGACCATTGACGTCTCGCAAAATCTGAGGGTGGTCCCTGTTCGATTTTCGATGGCGAGAATGGCGGAACAGACAGCCCCGGCACCCACCCAGGAGTTCTCGCCTCAAACCGTCTCCATCACCGCGCATGTGAACACGACGTTTGCGTTGAAGTAGCCGTTGTTATGTCTTGTTTAGAGTGCAGCAGGTCGAAGGAGGACAGAACACCGAGGGGAATGTTCTCGGCCAAGAAACGAGTGTAACGGAGAGCGGACGCTCTCCTTCCCCTATACCTCGGAGGATACGCATATGATTTCCAGATTCATTTTCGGCCTAGTAACAACAGTTCTGCTGTCTGCGGTGTGGGCTGTACCCCAGGAGACCACACCGCCGAGCGGAGTTCCCGTAAAGATGCTTGTTACCGCGGAAAGCCGCAATGACAAAGAGGTTGTAGCACTACATCGCGAAGACGTGATGGTCTATCAAGGACATGAACGGGACAAAGTTACGGATTGGATTCCCGCAAAAGCGGACCATTCCGGGCTCGAACTCTTCGTCCTCATCGATGATGCGTCCAATAGCAATCTCGGGTTGCAGCTGGACGACGTTCGTCACTTCATCCAATCACAGGCGGCGACCACCAAGGTGGGCGTCGCATACATGGAGAATGGGACCGCGCAGATTCTGCAGAATCTGACCACGGATCACGGTTTGGCTGCCAAGGCTTTGCGCCTTCCGCTCGAGTTTGCCGACATCAACGGCAGCCCGTACTTTTCTCTCGGAGACCTGATCAAACGCTGGCCGGAGAGCACTGCGCGTCGCGAAGTTCTCATGATCTCAAGCGGCATTGATTACTTCGCGGGAAGCGGCCCCGCCGACCCTTATGTTGATTCCGTCGTTGACCAAGCCAAGCGTGCGAGGGTGATGGTCTTTGGAGTTTACACGCCGGCCGCAGGACATTCCGGCCACAGCTTCTGGCGGATCTGGTGGGGCCAGATTTATCTTTCCCGCGTGTGTGAGGAAACGGGAGGTGAATCCTACGGTATTGGCTTTTTCGGACCGCCGGTCTCATTGCGCCCGTACTTGGACGATGTCAGCCATCATCTCGATCATCAATACTGGCTGACCTTTCTTGCGGTGCCCGGGAAAAAATCCGGACTGCAGCCTGTGAAACTGACGACCGAGGTGCCCAATGTAGAACTGGTGGGCGCGGACAGTGTGTATGTTCCGGCTCAACCCTAGTGCTCGCTCTTGCGCGATGTTTGCCCTCACCGAAATCCTGGAGAAGCTGTTAGGAGTCATCTCGCACGCAGGCATGGCATTCTTGGAAGCGTTCCTGCGACCGTCGAGCCTAATGCGGTAGTGGCTTGGACACATTAAGACACTACCGCCTGATGCCACGCCTATCTTAGTGTGATGGCATCACTCTCCTGGGTAAGGCCGGCCTTGCCAGACATCCCCATCCTGCCTGCAACATCTTCGGCAATGCGAATGTGGTCCTGCAGCGTGGGGAGCGTTTGAGCAGCATAGTTCTTTGTTGCTTCATCCTGACCGTGTTCAATTTCTGATTCAAAAACAGAAATCACCTGCTTGTGTCCGGCGAGTTCGTCACGCACATAGGTCTCAGTCAGCTTCGCACCGGTGAGTTTCTTGAGTTCATCTTCTTGAGTGCGATCCGCCGCACTCGGACTGGTTGGCAGAGTGATCCCCGCCATCTCTGCTACTGTGGCCAAGTTTTGGCTGGCCTGGGTGTGGTCGGTAACCATGCGTTTGGCAAAATCCCTTACACCGGGATCCTTCGCTTTCTGCTCGATCATCTTCGCCGTGTCGATCTCCGCAAGATTGGCCTCTGCGGCATTGGTAATGAATGCGCGGTCTGCCGCACTGAAGCTATCCGCGGGCGACTTGTTGATTTGCTTTGATGTTGGCTTACCTGGCGAAGCGATAAGGTTACAGCCGAGCAACAATCCCGAACAGATAACGGCGATTCCTACTCCTGCTTTCATACATTCCTCCTCAAAGGTCTTCCGGTTTTCAACCTGGAGAGAGCGAGCCCCGAGGAAAGCCACGATCAAAGCTCAGCTCGTCCCCCAAAATCCGCCCGTTTCCACGCTCTATTAGGCTAGCGACCTGACCTAAGAAAGTCATAAGGCACATCTTGAGGGCGCCGAAAGCTTGGCCGGGAGACTGCTCCACCCCGACGCTCCTCCTGTCAAGCATTCCTCCCACCGCAGGAAAACTGCTTGCCAGACCTATCGACCGCTCCTTTATGACTTACTTATGCCCCATCGCTACCATCTGAATTTGGAGGATCTTGATTTCCAGCCGAGCCACCATGTACCGCGCATGTTCGGACCGCGAGCGGAGTTTCAGGGTGGTGGCTTCCGACGAGCAGCAACACGGCTCGTCAAAGACCATCAGGGCTAAGAGTGGCGGCAGAAGGTGTCGAGCGACGCTCCACTCCACGCCGGCGGCGCTGTGTGGGCTTGGTGTCTCCAAGGACAGGATCGTCTGCCGAAAGGAGGAGGCTTCGGATGAGAATCACGCAGGTTTTTGCCTCGGCAAGCGATGAACGAGTCATCAGCGAGCTTGAGATCTCGCCCGACCAGGCAATTTCAGTCCCGGTTGCAGGAGACCAAGTCCGCTGGGTAGCAAACGATAAGGTTTATACAGGGCGCGTAAAGTCAAGGCTCATCTCCTACAGTCCGCCGAACAATATTGGTCTCGACACCGCGAACGAAGTGAGCATGAGGGCGGTCCTCAGTGTGCAGCTGGATCACTAATCGGCGAAGCTTTGGCCGTGAGTAGCATGCTGATGCGTTGTCTATATCGTGTGACGATACAACTAAAATCTGACTCCGGCGAATCTGTAGTACTTGAGCGTCAGAAGATAAGGCGGTTTGAGTCGGACTGACCCGCCTTACGGAGTTCTTGAGCAGCCTGCCTCCGTGCATGAGCGAGGACGGTGAATTCGTGATTTCGAAGGAGGATTCCAAATGATGGTCGTTAGGCGTCAAGCCCATTTCGCTTCTCTGATTTTCGTTTCATTCTTGCTGGCCGTGTTGCCGGTTTGCGCGCAGAGCAGTGCGGATACCGGCTACTTGAAGATTCACGTGAGCCCGAAGCAGGCGTACGTCTTCGTCGACGGGAAGGCCATCCGGGATGGCAGTCAGACGATCAAGCTTTCGGCTGGATCTCACGAAGTCAGCGTTCGCAATTACGGATACATCCCCATCACCCAGGTGGTGCGTATCGACCCACGGGATACGACTGAAGTCCCGGTGACCCTAAAGCGATCAGGCGCTGAGGTGTCCGGTCCGTTCGGATACATTGAGTTCAAAGGCCACCCGCGCGCCGCAGTGTTGCTCAACGGTACGACGCCCGACTACTTTGTGGGTCACGTCGATGAGTTCGACTGGAACTGGATCTGGCACCAGCGCCTGCTGGTGAAACCGGGTACCTATCAGGTTATGGTGACGAGAAAAGGAGACACGATCTGGTCGGGGCCCGTGCAGATCAAGGCCGGAGAGCGCGTCATTGTTGAACTCAACAACAATGGGGCGATGAAGACCAAGAATTGGCCACAAGGAAATACCCTCGGGCCACAGCCGCGATTCGAGGCTGGCATTGCCAGCGCAGAGGTCCCCATCGCTCCGGTGACCGCCCAACTCACCGCTCAGTCCACTCAGCTGGGCTGTGGACAATCGGATCAATTGAAGTGGAGCTCAACGGACGCGGTGGCCGTATCGATTACCAACATGGGAGAGGTTTCGGCCAGCGGGAACAGACAAGTCTCTCCCACAAAGCAGACCTCCTATGAATTGGTGGCGAAGGGTCCGGGCGGCGAAGCCACGCAAACAACTACCGTGAACGTCAACAACCAACCGACCGCCACTCTGACCTTGACCCAACCCGAAGTGCACTATCACAAGGTCGGGGATAAGGTCGTGCAGGATGACTCGACAACCTTGAACTGGACTACCGTTGACGCGAATCACGTAACGATCACTTCGCTTGGCATCGAAGGCATGAGCGGCAGCCACACAATTAACGCACAACCGAAGCAAACTACTACCGGCCCTGTGAACGAGATGCTGGACTATACGCTCTCGGCCTCCAACGCCTGCGGCGGTACCACCACAAAAACCGCGGCTCTGCATGTAGTAGGTTCGATCGATGCGGCGCCAGCGGTAACGCTCGCCAGCGTGTTCTACCCGACGAATTACCCGACCTTCAAACATTCTAAGGTCGGCCTAATAACGACCGAGAAGGACGCCCTGCAAAGTGCAGCGAATACCTTCAAGAACCACGAGGAGTACGACAACGACCACGCCAGTCTCATGGTCGTCGGACATGCTGATATTCGCGGTTCGAAGAAGTACAACCTGAAGCTGAGCGCGAGAAGAGCCGATCTCGTGAAGAGTTACCTGGTATCGCAAGGAATTCCTGCAGACAAGATTCAGACCCGCGCCGATGGGAAGGTGCAGGAACTCAGCCAAAAAGAGGTTTCGAAACTACAGGCAGAGAATTCCCAAAAACCGGAGAAGTGGATGACGCGTCGCTCTCAGGCGACATGGCTGGCATACAACCGTCGCGTGGATATCATCCTTGAACCCACAGGGAAGCAATCCACTGAAGAGTACCCGAACGATGCTGCCAACGCGCGGATTCTGTGGCAGCGCGCTGAACCGAGCTTGCGGAAGGTCGAATCGGCCACGAACCAGACCACAACGACTGCGTCATTACAGGCAGCGCGCTAGAGCATAGTGATGGCACCGCCGCCTGGGCCTGTGTTCCAGATGACATGGGCCCCGGCGGCGGCGGACACAGGCAAATTACTACTCGGGAGGACGGGATGCGGTACGCTCTGCTCACTTCTCTTTTCTTGGGTGCTGTCGTCAGTCTTGGTTGTGCCCAGTCTGAATCTGCCCATACAACTTGGACCTCTGATAAGGGTGATCAGAACCTTCGTGATTGCATGGACGGATTCGCCAGTTGCAATCGATCGCTCCTGACAGAACCCCAGGCGAACGAAATCGACACACTCCACTACGACGAAAACCTCCGGGGATGTTTGACTAGTTACGACGAATGCGATCACGCTAGCCTGACCGTAACTGACGCAAAAGAAGTTTCCTCCGTAGAACGCCGCCGTAATCTGCTGGCTTGCGAAACTGAAACCGGCATTTGCGACAAATCGTTGCTGACTCCTGCAGAAACCGAAGAAGTTACCCGCATTGAAAAAGAACAGAACCAACTGAATTGTGAGACTGGCGCAGAACCCTGCGATTATTCCTTACTTAATCCGATAGAGGCGGTGAGAGTTCAAACCTTCGAGCGAGAGCACAATCTTCTGGCGTGTCAAACCGGCGACCCGCAGTGCAACCAGCTGCTCTTGACACCCTCGGAGATAAAGGAGGTCGCGGGCATTCAGTATCAGATGAATCTCCTCGCGTGCAAGACCGGTAATGGCTACTGTGACGATTCCTTACTGACACCATCGGATGCGCGCCGCGTTTCGGAGGCAAAACATCAGCGTGATGCATTGTCCTGCGAGGCGGAACACGACATGTGTACCGCCACCGTTGATGACGGTTTGGCCATGCAGAAAGATGCCCAAATCAATTCGGGGGAGAAAGCAGCGCACAGAACGCAGCGCACTTTGTATCAACCGTAATCACTCAAGCCCTTTACCACTCAGCCGGCACTCTAGGGTTGGGAACGACTCTCCACCACTCATGACTCTGTGCAATTGCAGGCAAACGTCACCGCTGAATGGCGTATTTTGGCGGTTTGAGCAAGCAGAAATCGGAGTAGGATAGGCGCGCTTTATATACTGCTGTGGTTTTTTGGCAGATGGCTCTGTTTTTCATTCTTGCAAACACTGTATTGGGAGTGGGGCCGTTGTGGGTGATTCAAGTTCCAAATTAAGAATCTCTAAAGTATTCAAACGTTGGCAGCAGGTTTTGGAACCTGCACTGCTGACGAACTCCAACCAGCAATTCATTCGATACGCTCTGGCAGTTCTCGCAGCCATCGCTGCTCTCCTGCTACGTAAGGCTCTAGTTCCAGTTCTCGGAGAACGCAACCCGTATCACCTTGCCTGGTTAGCAGTCGTTTTCTCTGCTTGGTATTGCGGCTTTTGGCAGTCGATCGTCGCCCTAGTCATTGAGGCGCTGGGCGTGTGGTATTGGCTGACTCCGCCCTACCTCAGCTGGGCGATGGAGGATCGCCGTGACATTTATGGATTGCTAAGTTTTCTCCTGCTGGGCAGCTTCATCATCGGTTTGGGTGAGGCATACCGCCGAACAGCAGCCAGGAAGGCTGCTGCTGAAGAATTCGCTAATCGCACTGCGGAGCTCGCTCGTGCCGATGCACGATTTCGGGAACTCTTAGAGTCAGCACCCGATGCGATGGTCGTTACAGACAAAGCTGGGAAAGTCATCTTTGCCAACTCGCAAACGGAAAGGGCTTTTGGCTATGGACGGAATGAGTTGTTGGGTCGTGAAGTTGAGATGCTGATGCCACTTCGGTTCCGCCATCATCACCTCCGGCATAGGAGCGAATTCGCTTCGGCGCCACGCTTCCGAAGCATGGGTGAAGGTCTGGACCTATATGGGTTGCATAAGGACGGTAGGGAGTTTCCAGTCGAAATCAGTATCAGTCCTCTTGAAACGGAGCAAGGGGTCGTGTTTACAAGCGCTGTGCGAGACGTCACGCAACGCAAGGCAGCGCAAGACGCAGCACGTCAACTTAGTGGCAGGTTGCTCCAGATGCAGGATGAGGAGCGCCGACGACTAGCCCGGGAGCTGCACGATAGTGCGGGGCAGATGATTGCTGCTCTCATCATGAATAACGACCAGTTGAAGTATACGGACGGAGCGGCGGACGGCGAACGAGTGCGCCTTCTCACGGACAGCGAGGCCCTTCTGCAAAATCTCAACAAAGAGCTGCGCACGATGTCGCATCTGTTGCATCCTCCCCTGTTGGACGAGGTGGGACTATCATCTGCGCTCCAGTGGTACGTGGATGGATTCGCAAAACGAAGCGGCATCGCAACCACGTTGGAGTTAGCAGCAGATTTCGGACGAGTGAGTCCCTACCTTGAGATCGCGACTTTCCGAGTAGTACAGGAATGCCTCACAAATGTCCATCGGCACTCTGGCAGCGCAAAGGCACTCGTCAGGTTGAAACGTTCTCAGGATGCGCTCCTGCTCGAAATCCAAGATGAAGGGAAGGGTGTAGCGCCAGAAAGAAGATCCCTTTTGTTCGGCTCGGGCCCAGTCGGAGTTGGTCTCAGAGGCATGCGTGAACGTGTCCTTCAACTGGGAGGGACACTCGAAATCGAGTCTGATGACCGTGGGACAGCGGTTCGAGCAATGTTCCCGATTGCCAAATCGGTGGTAGGTTCCGCTCAACAGGTTGTATGAGCCGTTCGTAACGTGATGTCGCGATTTTTCACTGTGTCGTCTGCGCCACAACGAGAGAGTTCGGACTAGACTAACAGTTCGAACAAGCACAGCGCTAACAACTGCGAGAACCAGTCTTTTTGGTCACTCACCAATCCGATCGCGGATTTTTCTGAATCAGAATTGAGCTTGATGCCTGCTAGGTATAACCGCAAGGAATGACCTCCGTACGAAAAGTTATTGGACAAGAGCGACACTGAGGACTCAAATTGGTTAACATTCTGCGATTCCAGCCAAGACCGGCAAAGCTCGCTATCGCCTAGCCCGCCTAAGCCAATTGGAGGTCGCATTTAATACAGAGGGCATTCCGATGGCGGACCTTGCTCGTAAAATGCCGGAATCGTCTCATCTTGCAGGGCTTTCGCTAGGTCCTGTTGACCTCGCAAACGAAAAGCATTACTCCGTCATCGAGATTTCCAAACTCTGGGCTCTCAGTCAAAAGACGGTGCGCAGGATCTTCGAACGGGAACCGGGTGTGATCCACTGGGGATCAGAAGAGTCTCGCCACAAGCGTGGCTACCGGACCTTACGTGTCCCTGAGACGGTCTTGCTTCGCGTCCATCGAAAGCTGCGACGAGCGAGCTGAAATCAGCAAACTCGTACTTCTTTAAGCGGTCTTCACCCGCTGCGGTTGTTTCCCGCGCGACTTCTTCCCACCGCTTTGAAGGACAGTCCAGGCCTTGCGAACATTGGCTGCCAGCAGCTCCTGTCGGGCCTTAACCCAGGGCGCGTAATGCTTCTCCGTGATCTTCACGCTCTTATGACCGAGCAGAATTGAGACCTGTTCGAGAGGCACACCCGCCAGCAGCATCTCAACCGCGAATGTGTCGCGGAACATGTGCGGATGGCAGCGCTTCGGTGTTCCATCCTCGCGCAGCAGGTTCGCAATCTTGAAGAGTCGGCGAAAACTTCGCTGCCAATTGCCAACCACTGACTTGGGCGAGCCGTTGCCAGACCAGAAAAAGTACCGCGGATTGGGCGTCGGCCCTGGCGGAATTGACCGCAGCGGCTCCGCAACGTCCGGAGGAAGCGGCACGTAAACAGGATTTCCAGTCTTCGCCCGGTACAAGAAGAGCTCGTCTTTGTCGTTCAGCCGCCGTCTCTCGAGCGTTACGGCGTCACGAATAGCGAGTCCACTCCAGCGCATTAGAAGAGTCAAAATCCGAAGCCGCGTCGCTTGATTTCTGCATTCAACCCAGCCTTTCGGCTGATAGATGTACGTGGCGTCGATGATCTGGTCGAATTCGTGCTTCGGAAAGTAGTCAGTCGGAGGACCATCTGCTCGGATGCGTCCCAGTGAAACGGCTGGGTTCGCTTTGATCCAACCCAATCGCAGGCAGTAGTAGAAGAAGCCAATCAATCGCTCCTGCTTTTTCTTCTTGGCGAGAGGACCGTCTTCCCATGTATCACGAAATGCTTCCAAGTCGGCCGTCGTGATGTCTTCGAGATTTTTCAATCGCGACTCAGTTGCCCATGACAAAAACTGCTTATCAAAGATCGTCTTCAATTTGTCGATGGTTGAATCCGCCAGGTTCTCGTTGCGCTTGCTCTTCAGGAAGCGCACCACAGCGTCCTTCACGCTGACCTTTTCAGACGTAACGACCACCGATTCGCCGTCGCCATTTTGCTTCGACTCGTACTCCGCTTCCAACTCTCGTTTGAAATCTTCTGCCTTTTCCCAGCTCCGAGTCTTCGCACTTCGGCGAACGAATGGGCCGTCCGATCCCAGCATCCCATTGATCCATTTAGGGCAGCGGCAACGCTTGTAATTGATGTCGTCAGAAGTGCAGGGAGGGTAATGGCGAGAGTAAACGGAAAGCATGAATTCGGCCTCTTTGCCGAATTCATTGTACGTTTATTGTACGATTTTTCCTATGTTTTTATAACTACATTATTATCAATAGTTTATAGTGGTGGAGGCGGCGGGAGTTGAACCGGACGCTACGGCGAGACTCGATGCGGAGACTGACTGCGATGGCCTGCGTCCGGATTCGGTATCGCGCTTGAGGCGCCTCAAGTCGCCACGCAGGTCGGCGGCGGATTGGTAGCGCAGGTCGCGATCTTTTTCGAGAAGCTTGTCGATGATTTCCTGCAGCTTCGGCGGAAGCGTGGCGTTGAACTGCGTGACCGGCACTGGATCGAGCGTGAGAATTCCCTGAAAGATTACCGCCGAGGTTGCGCCGCTGAAGGGCAGACGACCAGTCGCCATCTGGTAAAGAACCGCGCCGAGAGAAAATAGATCGGTGCGCGGATCGAGCGTCTCGCCGCGCGCCTGCTCGGGCGACATATAGGCGATGGTGCCGACGGTTGCTCCGGGGCTGGTCAGGTTGGCGGGTTGCGGCGAGTCTTGGGTGGCGCCGAGGGTTTCCATCTCGACTTCGTTGCGGGCAAGCTTGGCCAGGCCGAAGTCGAGCACTTTCACCTGATTGCGAGGGGTGAGAAAAATATTAGCGGGCTTGATGTCGCGATGGATGATTCCCTTGGCGTGGGCGGCATCGAGCGCGTCGGCAAGTTGAATTGAAATGTCGAGCAGGCGATCGACGGGCAAGGGGCCGGCGATGAGTTTCTGGCCGAGGTTCTGGCCGTCGAGCAATTCCATCGCGATGAATGACTGCTGCTCGCCGCCGGCGATCGCGCCCTTTTCGACTGCATAGATCGTGCAGATGTTGGGATGGTTCAGAGCGGAGGCGGTGCGCGCCTCGAACAGGAAACGATCGAGAGCGTTCTGATCGCTGGAAAGCCGCGCGGGCAGAAATTTTAGAGCGACTTTACGGCCGAGGTTGAGGTCTTCCGCTTCATAGACGACGCCCATGCCGCCGCTGCCCAACTGCCCGGTGATGCGGTAGTGCGCGATGGTCTGGTTGATCATGAGGCAGGCGACTGAAGGTTCCAATCTTAGGATGCGTGAGGAACGCCGTCAAACCAGGGGGAAGTGACTCTGCGGACGGGAGAGGGCTGACTCTATTGCGAACTCTCTCGAACTCGGCTATGCCGCTGAGCCCTCTTCAGCAGCGCTCACGGAGTCGAAGAACTCGAAGAACTGCTCGACGCGGGTGACCTTCAGAGCGTCATGAACCCGGTTGCTGACGCCGGCCAGCGCCAGCCGGCGCCCTGAGTTCTGCCGCGTGACATAGGCTCCGACAAGGGCGCCGATGCCAGCAGAGTCCACGTAGGGAACGTTCGTAAAGTCGATGACAAGAGTCTGCGACTGGTCGGCGCGGACGGTGGCCTGAAACTCGAACATCGTCGTCAGGACGAGCGGTCCGCTGAGAGTCAGAACGCGCTGTCCGGGCCGCGCTCCCAGCTGATCGGTGATGGTTAGGGGTTCCTGCGGCATCGGGAGATATTAACCTCTGTGTAACTTTTGATTGTTAACGCAGGGTTAATTTTGGACGGCGGCATTGCTTCCCTCGTGATGACGCCCTGCCCGCGGACGAAGAGGTCCGCGGCTCCATGATCTGCCTTCAGGGGCGCGTTTTGGCGATCTCCGGGAGTACATCGCCCTGCCTCTTCGGAGTGCCGCCGAGGTGATATTTAGTCAGGCCGTCGCGCAGGAAGGAAAAGGCCTCTTCCGGCGAATCGACGATCTTGAACAGCTCCAAGTCCTCAGCCGAAATCGCGCCGGCGTCGACGAAGGCCTGGAAGTTGATGATGCGGTTCCAATACTCGCTGCCATAAATGATGACCAGAATCTTCTTGGCGAGCTTGTCAGTCTGCGCGAGCGTAAGGATTTCGAAGAGCTCGTCCATGGTGCCGAAGCCGCCAGGAAAAATGACCAATCCCTTGGCGAGATAGGCGAACCAGAATTTCCGCATAAAGAAGTAGTGAAACTGGAAATTCAGCGAAGGCGTGATGTACTGGTTGGGATACTGCTCGAAGGGCAACTGAATATTGAGGCCGATCGTCTTGCCTCCGGCTTCGTGCGCCCCGAGATTGGCTGCCTCCATAATGCCCGGGCCGCCGCCGGTGGTGACTACGAAGCGATGGCGCCGCGCCGGAATTTCGATCGACCACTTGGTCAGCATGTGGGCGAGCTTGCGCGCATCTTCGTAATAGCGCGCCATGTCGACACTCGCCCTTGCCAGCTTGAGATCGCGCTGCAGTTTGTCGTTGTCGGCGCCGTTGTTCTCAACCTCGCTCAGAGCTTCGGCGGCGGCTTTCTCCCCGCGAAAGCGCGCTGAGCCGAAAAACACGACCGTATCCTGAATCTGCTCGTGGCGAAAGCGCGCGAGCGGTTCCTGATATTCCGCCAGCATGCGGAGAATGCGCCCATCGGGGCTGTTAAGAAACGGTTCGTTCTGGTAGGCGACGGGAGCGGATTTTAGCTTTTGTGTCATGGATGAAGACTCACGATAGGAATTGCGAGCGGGCTAATGCTGTTCGTGGTAGTGCAGCGCCTCCCAGAAACCGATCCAAATGTCGAGCAGGCCCAGGCCGCTACAGAGACCGCGAAAGAATCCGTTAGAGATGATGGTGCGCAGCGCGGGAAAGGTCAGCAGCAGGTAGTTGTCGGTCCATTCCGGAGTCCAGGGAAGAATAATCAGTAATACTCCGGCAACCGCGCTGACCAGCACAAAGAGAAAAACCGAGATACGGTGCATCCATATCTGCGCCCGGCTCGGCTCTGGCGACGCGGGAAGCGGTGGATCGAGAAGGGCTGTACGGCTCTCAGTCAGGGATGAAGAGCTCTCCGGTGGCCTGGTGCCGGGAGCGGACGTGGGCTCATTCATGCGCTGAGGCTCCGCGACCCGCAGAGTTTTCCCGAGCCTCCGGCCGGGGCGAGGCGGCAATGGAAAGAGAGACTGCCCACGCAACAGAGAGAATTAGGGAGTGAACCCATCGGGCTATTCTACGACTTTAGAGCCTTGATGCGCTCGGTGACGTCGCGATAGTCGATGTTGCTGGAATAGACCGAAGTAAAATGCTTGAGAGCCGCGGGTTTGTCTCCGGCGGCTTCGTACGCTCCACCCAGTTCGTAGTTCAGGGCGACCCGCGTTTCGCCATCGATGCCGGGGACGTTGAGAGCCTTTTCATACCAGCGGACCGCCGCTTCTGGAACTCCTTTTTCCAGGAAGCACTGCGCCAGCCAGGTGTAAGACTGCATAATCTGCGGGAAGGCATGGCCGCGATCGTGCGACTGCACCGCTTTTTGGAGTTCACCAATGGCTTCGTCGAGCAGTCCCATCTCGCGGAAGGCGATGCCGAGGTTGTAGTGCGTCTCGGGATCTTCGTCAGAGGCAGCGACGTCGGCTTCGAGGTCCTGCTTCAACTCGCCAAACATTTCGGCAAGATCGACTCCTGCCTCTTCATTAAACGGAGACTTGCCGGCAACCGAAGCGGGAGCTGGCGGAAGCGACGACGCTTGGGTCTTGGGCTTTCCGGGCTCGACTGAAGGCGTTGGCCAGGATGCTGCCGGCACTACCGGTGTGGAGATTGACTGCGCCGGCGAGGCTGGTGACGCAGAAGCTGCGGCGCTGGCAGCCAGTGGTGGCGCGGCTTTCGGCGCGACCAAAGGAGCAGCTGGAACTGGCGGAGGCGCTGGCTGAGCCTTGGCTACCGGCGGCTCCAGCGTGGCCTTCGGCGCGGCCTTCAGGAAATCTTCTCCCAGCGACGACTCTATGTCGGCAACAAATTCGCCCAGTGCCGGGGCCGACGATGAGGCGGCGACAGCGGGCTGGGTCGGCTGCGAAACTTTCGCGGGAGCAGCCAGCTTCGGCGGCGCGGCTGCGGTGGGAGTGGAGGTGGGGACGGTTCCGGGCAGGAACCCGTCCCCAAGTGAAGACTCGAGATCGGTGACAAATTCTTTCAGGACGCCAGCAGCAGGTTCGAGCTGAGGTTCCGGCTCGGGTTCGGCTGCCGGCGCGGGTGCAGCTTTCACCGGGGGTTGGGCAACAACCGGAGTCTTCGCCACGGGGGCCGGAGGCGCCGCGGCAATCACTTCTTCAACGGCCGGCTCCTCGACTTTAATTTCTTCGGCCTCGGGCGCTTCGACCTGCGACTCTTCGACGGCAAATTCCGCGGCTGCTTCCACCGCAGTTTCTTCCACTTCGACGGTGGCCTCCGGTTCTGCTTCGACTCCCACAGCAGCTTCGGCAGAGGGAATGTCGTCGGCGGTAAGCTCTTCGAACGCGGGCTCGGCGGATTGGGCTTCTTCCTCAGCTGGCTGCGCGGCAGCTTCGACTTCCGCGCGAAGCTCGGCGACCTTCGCCTGATCGTTGGTCTGCGTCGTCAGCTTCGCCAGAGCAGCTTGGGCCTGCTCGGGCATGCTGTGCGCGAGGTAGAAGCGAATCTCTTCGACGGTCTCGTTGACCGTGGCAGGATCAGCCTCGTGCACGGGCGCCGCAGCCGCGATCTCGGCTTCGGCCGGTTCTGCAGGCGATTCGTCGGCTTCGACCGTGACAGAGTCATCCCACTCGGACGAAAGATCGATCTCGCTCGATGTCGCGCCGGCGTCAGCCGAAGCCGCAGATTCGTCGACGACGGCGAACTCGGTCTCCCCGGCTTCGACCTTGAGTTCTTCCGCGTCTTCTTGGGCGTCTTCTTTTCTGGCGTCGGCGGCGGGCCAGGGGGAAGCAGCTTCTTCGCTAACGGCAGTTTCTTCGGCCGATTCCTCGTCTACGCTGTCGACCGACGATTCCTCTATCGAGAATTCCGGGACCTCGGCCTCAGCTTCAGAAACCTGCGGAGCCGCATCGAGGAAGACATGCTCCTCATCCTGGCCGATGGGGCGCACTGGAGCCGAAGAGCGCTCTTCGTATCGCTCCGCCAGTTCGCCGTAGCGCGTGGCTTCATCCGGGTGATCGGAATCCGAATAGATGGATTGCAGCGTGCGGCAGCAGATGGCAGCCTCGGCGAAACGGCCCGCGCGCGTATGCAGAGCGGCAAGGCGTTGGTTGAGGCGAAGATCCTTGGGCGCCATAGGTAGCGCGGCGACCAGAGGTCCGAGCGCCTTGGCGGGCATATTGTACGAGATGAAGAGTTCCGCGTCGGTCAGCGCCGAACGAACCGCAAGAGCGACTTCGTCGGAATAATGCTGGTGAATCGACGGCGCCGTCGCCTCCAGATCGTCGATCAGAACCACCGCCTCTTCCGGTGTGATCAGCTTGCTGCCGGAACTACCGCCCAACTGGCTGACCACTTGCTGGTAGTTCTGCATGTGCAGCGGATTCTGCGGTTCGATGGTTGCAAGCTTCTGATAAAGATCGCGCGCCTTGCCCAGATCGCCGGACTGCACACTGGCGTGGGCGAGCAGCTCGAGAACTTCTCCGATGTGGGTGGTTTCGCCCGCCTTGTGGAACAGGTCGAGCAGCTTCTGCAGCGAATCGGGATTGTCTCGAACATGCCCGATGATGGTATGCAGGCTTTCGAGAACCTTGTCTGAATTTTCCGCCAGCAGGCGTTCGGCATGCTGATCGAAAACCGTCAGCGCGTTTTCATACTGCCCCGCCTGCATAAGCGCGTCGGCGAAACTCGAGACTGCCGCCAGATCATTGTGGACAGTGAGCAGCTTGTTGGCGACCGTTCCCGCATCAGAGAGCTGCCCGGTCTGCAAATAGGCCTTCAGTAGGTCCTTGAGGCCCTCGGGATTCGAATCAATGTCGGGAATCTTCGAAAGCGTTGCGACCGCGCCGGCAGCGTCGCCCGATTCCAACAAGTTCTTGCCCTGCATCTGCAAGGCATAGGTATTGGCCGGATCGAGCGTAAGCATGCGCTGCAGAACTTCGTCCGCAGCCTGGAGCGAGCCTTTGGCGCGCAGGCTCTCGGCGGCGGAAGTGAAGATCTGCCACGCTTCGGCTTTTTTGCCCAGCCGGATGTAAACCTCGGCAAGGCGCACGCGCATGTTGCTGTTTTCCGGATCCATTTCCAGAATCTTCTGAAAGATCCGGACCGCGTTTTCGAGCTCCCCACTTTTCAGGAATTCTTCGGCAACCTGCAGATACTGCGCGCGGGCATCATTGAAGAGGCCCTGCTGCGTGTAAAGTTCGGCCAGCTTTAGCAAGCTTTCAAGCGATGGCTGCAGCTTGCAAATCTTCTTGTACATCGCGATGGCCTTGACCGTGAAGCCTTGGGCCGCATAGGCATCGCCGACTGCCTTGAAACACTGTGTGGCTTTATCGCTTTCGCCGATGCGCGAGTAGAGATCGCCGACCGTATTGGTGACGGTCAGGTCTTTCGCATCGTTCTTGAGGATTTTCTCGTACTCCGAGATGGCATTCTGCAGTTTGCCCTGCTGCACGTACTTCTCAGCAGTGGCGAGAACCTTTTGTTTGTTGAATCCGAACAACGCCATAAGAGTACGAACCCCAGCCCCTGGTCTGACTGATACCCGTTTACAAATCTTTCCAACAGAACGACGGGAGAAACGCTCCCGGAGTACGGTCAGCGAGGGGGCATCGCGCACTGGATGGCCGACCGGACAAGGCCAATTGTACGTCTGGAGTTCAGGAACCGCATGGTTACCAAGGGTTACCGAAAGGGAGTGTACGACCGGGTTACCAAGGGAACCGCGGGAGAACAGCACGGATTTCTGGCCCAATGCGTGAGTTGAGGCCATTTTCCTGCCAAAGGCAGGAAGTGTATCGGTCTTCGACAGAGCAGGACAGTCTGGTGGCTGTGGTGACTACTGTCACAGGCTCTTGTGACTTCGATCATCGTTCCCGACGGGAATAGAAGGTATCGAAGAGCATTGCGTCATTTCGGGGAAATCGCTCCCTGGAGCCGGGCGCAGGTGAAACGAACGTGTTTAAGGACCTTGAACATCTCCTCCGCCTTGCTGTAGTCATCACTATAGCGGTGGTTATATTCGTAGCCCTGCGCACCGCGGTCGTCCCTCAAAGTTTTGGGCAGTACGGCCACTACCGGGGCGCTGCGGTGGCCGAGATCGCGGCCCGTCCGGTGGCCTTTGCCGGTCGTGAGGCGTGCGAGACCTGCCACACTGACGTCGTAGATCAGAAAAAGCAAGGCAAGCACGTGGTTGTGGCGTGCGAAGCCTGCCATGGCGCGCTGGCTAGACATGCAGACGATCCCGCGTCGGTGAAGCCGGCGAAGCTCGACACGGCCGTCTTGTGCGCCCGCTGTCACGAAGCGAACAGCGCCAAGCCAAAGGGCTTCCCGCAGGTGGCAACAGCAGACCACTCCGGGGGCCTCGCATGTGATACCTGCCATCAGCCGCATCGCCCGAAGATTGAAGCTGAGGTCAAGTCTGCGACGGGGGGCAAGAAATAATGGACATCACCCGCCGTCGCCTGCTCATGCTGCTGCCCGCCGCCGCTGTTGCCTGGCAATACATCGAGGCAGGAACGCCGGAGGCCTCTCCCAATTACAAACTCACGGAGCACTGGTGGGGCATGCTGATTGACATCCCCAAGTGCATTGGATGCGGCAGTTGCGTGCGTGCCTGTGCCGAGGAGAACGACGTTCCTGACAGGTTCTACCGCACCTGGATTGAGCGCTACCACGTTGCCGACTGGCAGATTGAAAGGCCGGAGGTGGAGTCCCCGGACGGCGGCAAGCAGGGATTCCCGGCGAATGAGGTCAGCGGCGGCAAGAATTTCTTCGTCCCGAAGCTCTGCAATCACTGCGCCGATTCTCCGTGCACGCAGGTGTGTCCGGTCGGCGCGACGTTCGTCTCGCCCGATGGAGTTGTGCTGGTCGACAAGACGTATTGCCTGGGCTGCCGCTACTGCGTGCAGGCGTGCCCTTACGGATGCCGATTCATCAATCCCAAGACCAACACGGCGGAGAAGTGCTCACTTTGCTATCACCGCATCACCAAGGGGCTGACGACGGCGTGCTGCGAGGTGTGCCCCACCGGCGCCCGCCAGTTGGCCGACTTGAAGAATCCCAAGGACCCGATTCACGAATTCCTGAAGACTCACACCGTTCAGGTTTTGAAACCGCACATGGCCACCGGAGCCAAGGTCTTTTACAACGGGATGGATGGTTCGGTTCGATGAAGGTGTAGCCCAGGACGCATTCGTCCGGGGCAGCTAGACGGCGCGGTGCGACAAGGAGGCTCGTGCAAATCCCGGTTGAAGGCTTCATGTATCCGAACGAAGTGGAACTCCAGTGGAGCGTCCTCATCGTTCTTTATCCTTTCATTACGGGACTGGTTGCGGGTGCATTTATCTTGGCTTCGCTGGAGCGTGTGTTCCGGGTAGATGCCGTAAAGCCGACGTACCGGCTGGCCCTGCTGACTGCGCTGGCTTTTCTGCTGGTCGCGCCGCTGCCTCTGCAATTGCACCTGGGGCATCCCGAGCGCTCGCTTGAAATGTATTTGACGCCGCATCGTTCCTCGGCCATGGCCATGTTCGGATTCGTCTATCTCTGGTACTTGATGGCGGTGCTGCTGTTGGAGATTTGGCTCGACTACCGGAAGGACATCGTCGTGAAGTCCCGGAATTCAACTGGGGTGACGCGGTTGGTCTATCGGTTGCTCACGCTGGGCTCCAGCAACATCAGTGAGCGTTCTCTGCGGATCGACGAGCGGGTCGGATATTTCATAACCCTGGTGGGAATTCCTTCGGCGTTTCTGCTGCACGGATATGTCGGCTTCATTTTCGGATCAGTGAAGGCGAATCCGTGGTGGTCTTCGCCGCTGATGCCGATTGTCTTTATCTTCTCGGCCATGGTGTCGGGCATTGCTGCCGTCATGTTGCTGTACATGGTCTCGACGCGCCTTCGCGGCCGGTCCATTGACATCCGCTGCCTCGACAAGATTGCGCAGTATCTGCTCTACACGTTCGTGATCGACTTCAGTCTGGAAATGCTCGACTTGATCCAGCGTATTTACGAGGCAGACGAGTCCTTCCGCAGTCTCGATTTCATGGTGCACTCGCGTCTCTGGGTGTCGCAGGTCATTGTGCAGATTCTGCTGGGCACGGTGACGCCGATCACATTGCTCGGCCTGACCCAGATTCTGAAGCTCAGCGACGCGGTTCGCAAACGAGTCTATGGATTGGCCGGATGCCTGACCGTGATCGGCATCTTTGCCATGCGGTGGAATGTTGTAATCGGAGGCCAGCTGTTCTCCAAAAGTTTTCTCGGCTACACGACCTACAAGATGGGCTTCGCTACGCGCGAAGGGTTGTTGATCGCAATTGCACTCATGATTCTTCCCTTCGGCATCCTCTGGGTCTTGGTAAAACTCCTGCCGCCCTGGCCGGACGCGGGATCTCTTCCCGCCTCTGGTGCGATTCCGGCGCACGGAACCAATTAGCCCCGCTTCATGGGCAGATGCGGAGCAGCATATGCCGCAAGCTGTCGACAGCCTCGCACCGGTCGTGGAACAACTCAGTGAACGCCTGCGCGAACTGGAACGCCGCGTCTCCACTCTCGAAGGCCAACCGAGAAGGACAACTCCCGCCGCTCCCGAGTTTGGCAGTACTACGCTCCAAAGACCGCGCCCTCCTGCCACACGAGGCGGATTCCCGGTGGCGGAGATGCCTGCCGGAGTCGTGCCCGTTCTTGGCAAGGCGGTCCTCGGAATCGCCGGAGCCTACCTGCTGCGCGCTCTCGCCGAATCGGGGAAGGTTCCACAACTGCCGATACTCATCGTTGCCATCGTCTACGCGGGCTTGTGGATGGTGTGGGCAGTCCGAACGCACGCTGCCGACCGTTTCGCCAGCGCCACCTATGGAATCACTTCCGCACTGATTCTGTCGCCGCTGTTGTGGGAATCCACCGTGAGCTTCCGCGTCATGTCGCCGGCTCTTGCCGCGGTAGTGCTCGTTGCTTTCGTGGTCTTGGCGATGGCACTCTCATGGCCGCGTGATCTGCAGCTGATTCCATGGGTGGCGACGCTCGCCTCTACCGGCACAGCCCTGGCGTTGATCATCGCAACTCATGCTCTTGTGCCCCTTACGGCCGCGCTGCTGGCCGTAGCCCTGGCCACCGAAGTCGCAGCCTGCCTGGGACACCGCCTCTCGTTGAGAGCGATGCCCGCGCTGGCCGCCGATCTTGCCGTTTGGTTGCTGGTCTATGTGATGACCTCCTCCGCAGGCGTACCCGAGACCTACGATTCCACTAGCCCCGCCACGTTGACGCTGCTTTGTTGTGTTCTGCTGGGGGTGTACGGCGGCAGCATTGGAGTCCTCAGTTTCGTATCGCGCCACCAGATCACGATCTTTGAGATCGCGCAGGGCGTGCTGGCCTTTGTGCTTGCCGCTTTCGGCGTGCTGGGCGCGACACATGGCTCGGCCGCAGCCGCGCTCGGCGTCTTGTTCCTGGTGCTCGCCGCCGTGTGTTACTGGGGAACTCTGTCGCGATTTGCGGAGGAAGTGCATGCGAGAAATCGTCGCGTCACTGCAACATGGGCTGCCGCACTTCTACTGGCGGGATGCTTTCTTCTGGTTTCGCCGAACCTTCAGGTGCTGCTACTGTGCCTGGCGGCAGTAGCTACGACCTTCGTCTATACGCGCATACACAAGCTGAGCCTCGGCATGCACGCATCTTTCTATTTGGTGGCCGCGGCTGCGGTGTCGCCTCTCCTGGTCTACGGCGGAGGTGCCCTGGCGGGAACCGTTCCCGCAGCGCCGACCTGGGGCGTCTGGATGGTCGCTGCGTCCGCGGGGCTCTGCTACGCCGTCGGCTCGCGCGGCACGGGAGATCAAGGCAAGCGACGGATGCTGTGGATGGTTCCGGCACTGCTCGCGGTCTTCGCTGCTGCAGCCCTTACCGTGGTGGCGATCGTGTGGCTCGCCGCCGGACGCGTCGAGTTGGTCGCATCGACTCTCTCGGTGATCCGGACCGTGGTGAACTGCGGGCTGGCTCTCGCGCTCGCTTTTCTGGGATCGCGCCTTGCCCGACTGGAACTCGGCTGGGTCGCCTACACTGCTGTTGCCTTCGGTACGTTGAAGCTTCTCTTCGAAGACCTGCGCTTCGGGAACCCCGCGTCGCTGGTGGTCTCGCTTCTGTTTTACGGGCTGGTTCTGATCCTGCTCCCCCGGCTGACGCAGCGCGGCCGGACTCAATCCTGATTCAGCCAGAGTCGCTGCAACACGAACGGGCGATGCGTCGCGCGAAATTGCCCGGAATGAGGCATCTGAGCAACCTGCCCAAGACATTCCCTCTAGTGGACGGTCGCGAAGGCTGCGTTAGTGGGAGGTGCATTACCGGGGCGAGGTCACGTCTCGCTTCGCTCGGCGGGGGAGGACGAACGCGTCCGCCCCTACCTTCATTGGCCCTTTCAGCGCGACACTCCGCTAGTATGAATGGACTATGGGGTTGGTGTGGATTGCCGTGTAGTTTTTGAGGACCGGATTTCTGTGGGCGCTGTGACTAAGGGCACTGGGGAACTCTATGACCTGGATCAAAACCGTCTCACTGACGGAAGCGGACGAAAAACTGAAGCAGGCCATCGCCGGCGAAAAGACGTTCTATCCCAAGGAGTATGCCGAGCCGGTGCATCCTGATCCGTCGGGAGCGTCGTCGATCGTCGGATCCCACACGCTGATTCCCGAAGCGCTCTATCACGCCTTCGCCACCTTCGGCGCGCTCATGTCGCCCGATCTGCCGCTCAACCGGCGCCAGCACGAGATGATCGCCACCATGGTCTCGGTGACCAACCGGTGCGTGTATTGAATCGAATCGCACGCAGAGTTTCTGCGTAGGGTGACGCTGGATAAGAGCCTGGTCGAGGCGCTGGAGAAGGACTACACGACTGCGCCGATCACGCCGCAGGAGCGCGTGATGGTCGATTACGTGGTAAAGCTGACGAAAGATGCGACCAAGGTCTGGAAAGATGACATTGAAGGCCTGCGCAAGGCCGGCTTCGACGATCAGGGGATTCTGCAGATCACGCTGATCGCTTCGTGGTTCAACTACATCAACCGCGTGGCGGACTCGCTGGGCGTGGGGCGCGAGTAAAAACCTCAGCCCCGGATCTGCGCGGATATTCACGGATAAACCTGTACTTAGGTTTAATCCGTGTGAATCCGCGGCGATCCGTGGCTTGAGGTTTTCTGGCTACTTGTATGGCACGCTGTAGTGCGAGGCGATCACCTGCCAGTTGCCTCTGATCTTCATCCACACGTCGGTCAGGTGATCGTGATATTCGTAGGGCTTGCCGTTCGACTCGCCCCTCTCGTGATATTGGCCCGTGACCACGGCGGTGTCGCCATGTAGCCGCACCTTGAGATCGGACAACTCCGCAACCTGTACATGGGTGGAACCGTCGGCGCTATGGCTGATGTATCCTGTCTTGCTGTACGAGCTGCCGTCTTCAATCGTGATGACGAAGTCTTCCGCCAGCAGCGACGACAGAATCTCGATATTGCGCTGCTTGTAAGATTCCGTCCACTTCATCTCGAGCAACTTGATGGCAGCCGCCTCTTTTTCGTGATCCTGCGCGAATGCGGCTACGACGGAAAACGCCGTCAAAAGGCAGACCATGACGGCGAGCTTTTTGCGGGGATGCATTGCTACATGTTTCGCACAGGCCGGAGCCCCGGGCAAGTTCCTTGCGTAACCTGCGTCTAATCGATGAGTTTCCTTGAGTCTCCTCCTCGAACGAACGCCACTGGCGCAGTTTGCGAACTGTACCAGCACCTACGCACCCGGGATTCGTCTCCACTAGACTTGAGTGGAGGCGCGCTGGAGAAGTCGCGCTGAAGTGCGGAGCCATGGCTGAATCGCTCGCAACATTCCTGCTGAAATATTTCGAGGCTCATCGTCGTGAAACGGCGTGTCGCCAGCGCCGTGGATACCGCACGGAATCGTTCACCTACGGCGACATTTTGCAAATGGCGTACGGCGTCGCCGCCAGCCTCGAGCAGCGCGACATTCACAAAGGCGACCGCGTGATGCTCTGGGGAGAAAACAGCGCGGCCTGGATCGCCTCGTTTTTCGGATGCGTCTTGCGCGGCGTTGCGGTCGTTCCCATGGACAACAGCGCCGCGCCGGAGTTTGCCCTGCGGGTATTTCAACAAGTGGACGCAAAGCTGCTGATCGCGTCGCAAAGGCACCTCGATGATCTCGGCACAACGCACATCTCTGCCCTAGCGTTCGAGACGCTTTCGGCAACACCTGCCTCGCTCCCACCAATCGAACTCAGTTCCAATGACGTGCTGCAAATCGTCTTCACTTCGGGCACGACCGCCGAACCGCGCGGAGTTGTGATCACGCACGGCAATGTCCTGGCAAACATTGCGCCACTCGAGCGCGAGATCGGCGCCTATCTGAAATATGAACGCGTCGTGCATCCCTTGCGATTCTTGAACCTGTTACCCCTGAGCCACGTCTTCGGGCAGTTCCTGGGAATGTTTCTTCCGCCGCTGCTTGGCGGAATGGTGATTTTTCAGGAAGAGATGAAACCTTCCGAGGTGGTACGCACGATCCGCCGCGAACGCGTGTCAGTGCTGGTGAGCGTTCCGCGCGTGTTGCAATCGTTGAAGCAGAAGCTCGAACGCGACATGGCAGAAAGCGGCGAGGCTGCAGCGTTCGCCCGACGTCTCAAAACGTCGGAAGGCCGCCACTTCCTGCGCCGGTGGTGGATGTTTCGCGCGATTCGTTGCCAGTTCGGATGGAAGTTCTGGGCGTTCATCTCGGGTGGCGCCGCGCTCGACGGCGAGACCGAGGAATTCTGGCATCGCCTGGGCTACGCCGTCATTCAAGGCTACGGTTTGACGGAAACTACCTCGCTCATCAGCGTGAATCATCCGTTCAAGCTGGGACGTCGATCGATCGGCAAGGTACTTCCCGGGCGCGAATTGAAACTTGCCGACGACGGGGAAATTCTCGTGCGGGGCGGAGGCGTAGCGTCCGGATATTGGGACACGCGCGGCACCCATGGTGTTTCCGACGAACAGGGCTGGTACCGCACCGGCGACATCGGCGCGCTCGACGAGGCGGGGAATCTTTATTTCAGAGGCCGCAAGAAAGAAGTGATCGTAACGCCGGCGGGTATGAAGGTGTATCCCGAAGATCTGGAGGCGGCGCTGCGCCGGCAGCCCGAAGTCAAAGATTGCATCGTGGTGGGACTGGAGCGTGGCGGAAATGCGGAACCGTGTGCCGCAATGATTTTACGGGAGCAGGGCAACGCCGACGCAGCCATCGCACGCGCCAACGAAACTCTCGCCGACTACCAGAAGTTTCGAACGTGGATGGTATGGCCCGAAGAAGATTTTCCGCGTACCAGCACGCAGAAGCCACGGCGGAATTTAATTGCGTCGCGTGTAAGCCGGTTTTTTCAGCAAGAGTCACTGCGCGCAGTTGACGGCACGGAGAACTCACTTTCTGAATTGATCGCGAAAGTGTCTGGCCGGGCTGTGAGCACTTTAAGCCAAGATGCGGTGCTTGACTCCGATCTCGGATTGAGTTCTCTCGACCGCGTCGAACTTCTCGGCGCATTGGAAGACCGCTACCAGGTCGATTTGAGCGAAACTCGATTCAGCTCGGTAAAGACTGTCAGCGATCTGGAAAAGCTATTACGCGGAGAGACCGCGACGGGCAAGGGATATCACTATCCGCGATGGGTGTTGCGCTGGCCGGTTACGTGGCTGCGCTTGATCGCGCACTATCTGCTCATGCGGCCTGCGATTCTGTTACTTGGATGGCCGCGCATCGAAGGCCGCGAGCATCTGCGCACGATCAACGGCCCGCTGCTCGTCGTGTCGAACCACATCGGCGACGTCGATCCTGGATTTATCCTCACGGCGCTGCCCGGGCGCTTTCGTCGTCGCCTGGCTGTGGCCACAGGCGGCGAAGCTCTGGAAGCGCTGCGTACTCCGTCACCCGACCGAAATTCTTTCCTGAAAATCTACGATCGCATGCAGTGGATTCTTGGAGTTTCGCTGCTCAATCTTTTTCCACTGCCGCGCGAGGCGGGCTTCCGCCAGAGCTTCGCCTATGCCGGAGAAGCGGTCGACCACGGCTACAGCATTCTGGTTTTTCCTGAAGGCCGCCACACGACGGATGGAAAGATGAATCCTTTCCGCAGCGGCATCGGCCTGCTGGCGCAGAATCTCAGCCTTCCGGTCCTGCCCATGCGGATCGATGGACTATTTGAACTGAAACAGGCGGGCAAGAAATTCACGTCGCCAGGGAGGATTCGGGTAAAGATCGGCGAGCCGATGCGCTTCGCTGCAGACTCAACCGCCGAGCAGATCGCGGGGCAGTTGCAGCAAGCCGTGGAAAGACTCTAAGGTACCGAGAAAAGGCGTAAACCACAAAGGACACGGAGTGGCACGAAGGTTTGTTCCTCAGTCTCCTTCGTGTGACTTCGTGCCCTTGGTTGTGTTGCTTCAAATCACGGATCGACGCGGATCTTCGCCATCATGCCGTTGTCTTCGTGATCGATAATGTGGCAGTGGTACATGAACGTCCCGGCGATGTTCGGATCGCGGAAATCCATGCGCACGGTCACGCTATGATACGGGCCTTTGCCGGGCCAGTAGGGCACCTGAATCGTGTCCTGGAGTTGTGGGTTCTGTACCGCCACGCCATCGATGGCCATCACCAAAAAGTGAATCTGGTGCATGTGGAAGGCGTGCTCTTCTCCACTGCGATTCTCAATCGTCCAGTCCTCGACCGCTCCCACCTTGGTGATGATGGCGGGAGGCTCGTTCATCTTGAAGAGCTTCGGCCGCTGCCCATCAACTGTAATGAAAAAGTTGGGCGGATCATTGGTGCCCGTGAATTCCTCCGCAAAGTAAAGATTGCGAGTCGTGGTCGGCTTGATGGCTGCCAAGCCGGCAAATCTGGGCGTCACCGAGGGCACAACTGCGGGCTCGACTGTTCTCGATGCCCCGACCGGATTCGAGGTCGCAACCACATTCGCGAGGAGCTGGCTGGGGTTGTTGTCGCCGATCGGGCCGGTATCGAATCCGCCATTCACGAAGGTTGCTGTGGTACCCGTCGGCGGACCCGTGATAATGAACTCTGCCCGCCCCGCGATCGGGATGGTGATCGTCGTCACCATGGGATCGCCCGTGACCGGCACGCCGTCCAGCGAAATCAACTCCATCTGCTGCGCCGTGGTTCCAAACAACAGCTGCAGCGTTAGAAAGTTGTTGGTGGAGGAATTAAGAACGCGCCAGAATTGTTTCTCTCCCGGCTTGGTCTGGAGGATCGGCGCGGCTGCCTTTGGGTAGATCGCCTGCTGATAATTCAGGGTAAGCTGCGCCCCCGATTCATCGCCTCCTGTGGAAAATTGTTCGCGTACGATCAGGACGCGCTCGGTCAGGCCCGCGACTTGCGGCTTGATCTTCTCGATTCCACCCACGATGATGGCGCCGGTGGCGCCTCCCGAAATCGGCGGCCCCGTAAGCCCATGAACGTGGGGATGATACCAGTACAACCCCGGCGGTTCGTTGGTCGGAATCTGTATCTGATAACGAAATGGTGTCTTGCTCGGCTGGATGAGCGTGTTAATCACGTCATCCTGGTGACACACCGGCGGCACGTTCAAGCCATGAAAATGAAGATTGGTGGTGTTCAGGTTCGCGATGGTGCTCTTGCACGGATCGGTAGTCGCACCACTGGCCGCCATCCCATCCATCATGTGAGCGTGCTCAGCTGAATTCGGGCTCACCACGTTGAGTTGGTTGGTCAGATCCAACGTGAGGGTCTCGCCGGGATTCAGCCGGAGCGTCGGCGATTCGATATCGCCATTCGCCGTCGAGTAGTCGAAACAATAGTGACTGAATCCCTGGTCATCGACGGCATTGCGCTCAGTCAGCGCCAGCGACAGCGCACCGTTCTGGCTGCTGAGGCTCATCGCATCGAGCACCACGCTTCCCGCGGTCGGACGAAGGGGGCAGTTCGGCAACTGCGCCGCGGCAGTGACGAACGCGAGTCCTACGATCTCTGCTGCAACGATCCACTTGAAAAAAATGTGCATGAATGCTGCTCCTTAAAATCAGGCCTGATGGCGCGTTAGACCAACCGTCTTAAAACGATCGCGGTGGATAAACACCAATGGACAACAGTGTCGTGCTATCCGGGTCGACGATCGGCGATTTCGACGCTTCAGTCAGCGAACACGTCGCACCGTTCGATGTGACATTCACCACAGCCACTCCTGACGATGAGCCGTATTCGGCCGCGTACAGCACCGATCCCGTGCCGGTGTTGAGTTGAGTTGCCAGGCTCGTCAGGAAGACCCACCCGGTATCAAAGCCCTTGAGCGTTGCGGACTTGCACCCCGGCGTTATCTTGCCCGTTGTTTTATCGAAGAACGCGGCGGTAATTTTTCCCGTCGCTGTGTTCGCAATGTAAAGCAGCGTGTCATCCGGGCTGAGATACACGTTGTCCGAGTTTTGCTCCGTGCCGACGTTGTAGAGGATGGTCTTCGTCAACTTCCCCGACGAAATGTCAGACACCTCGACCGTCGTAAAGACCGACACGTCGCCGAAGATCGCATAGTGGCCATCCTGCGAAATATCGACGCCGGTTGGAAACCGATCGACGGTATAGCCGGCTGCGTTCTGAAGGTCGCCATGTGAAACGGGTACTCCGGCAGAGATATCGAACGACTCGATGGAACCGTCGCCATACGCGACGACCATCATCGTCCCGTGCACGGCCATTCCTTTTGCGTGGCCAAGATGTTTGCCGATTACAGTGATGTCGCCGAGAAACTGCAGGCCGCAGCCCGGCTGCACCGCGAACGCCGCAATCGTGTTGGACGTGGAGTAGCTCGCGTAGACATACGCCCCGTTGTTGACGATTCCAATGCCGTTGTCAATACCGCTGTCGGTTGAGGAGCCGGCAACGTTGCCGACGTCCTGCATCGCGGGAATGTTCATGCCCGCAATCTCCCCCGCGCTGCCGATCGACAGGTAGGCGCAAACGTCTGTGCTGCTATGCAGTACGCTCACGCGAGCTGCTGTGAAATATCCACCACCGACTCCGGCGCCGCCCACGCTCACACGATTCGGATTCTGCAGCGATCCATCGGATGCAATCGTGAAGACTGTCCCCGAACTGGAGCCGACTTTCCCGGGCAAATCGTCATTCGCGATCAGATAACTGGCCGTTGTCGGCTTTGGAACAGCATTCGTCTGCGCGAACCCAACCCCTTGAGCGCACACAGCAAGGAACAGAAGAAACCGCAGAACCTTCATGGGAACCTCGATCCAATGGTCGATGCAAGAGAAACCGGGCACTGCGTTCATCGTAAGTTGACGAGGAACACAGCGCCCGGGGGTAGAACGACTGGTACTTCGTCGTGCGATCGGATACCGAAAATATCAACAAACCGACCGAACTACCACGACTAGTTAATGGTTACAGACTTCGCGGCCGACGGAATTCCGTTCGTCACCACCACCAGGGTTGCGGGTCCGGTTGCGATGGTCGAAGGAATGTCGAACTGCGTGCTGACGCGGGTCGTCCCGGTCTGCACGCCACCCAGCCAGCCGTGCGTCTTGCAATACACAACGTTGCCGGCAGCATCGGTGATGCGAACCAGAGGCCAGTTGGTTGCGGACTGGTTGTCGTCGCCGTAGTACGCGCCGTCATCCATGCCGTTGAAGTTGGTTCCCGAGACCACGTTGTTGGTGCTGCCGTGAGTCAGCGTCGCTTTCACGAAGCCGATCTTCGGGCCGCAACCAGTGCAACCGGTCACGCTCGACGGGGTGTAGATCTCGACATCGGACGAGAAGTCCGTGAAGAGAACCTGGCCCGTGGGCAGGACCACCATGTTGCCAACGTAAGAGGAATCGATGGAAGCCTGCGGCGGAGCCGCAGTGGCGTTCATCGTGGTGCCATCCCATTCGAAGAACTTGCTGCCGGTGTTGAAAACGCCCGGGCTGGCATCGAACAACGCGTTGCCGTTGGGCAGAACCGCAGCCGGTCCGTCGGCGATGTCAAGCGTGCCGCCGAACTTCGGGGCCGAAGCCCAGGTTCCGGTCGAAATGGTGTAGATCGCGTTGTTGGTGGTGGCGCCTGAAGCGAACACTTTTCCGCTCGGAAGCAGCGGTGCAGGACCAAGCTCAAGCGAAGAAGGATCGACGAGGTTCACGACGGTGTTGTTGGAAGGAGTCGTCCACGCACCGGTGGAGACGTCGTAGATCTGATAGCCCAGGGCGCAGCAGCCGCTGGGAACATACGCGTCGACGGTGAGGATCTTGCCGCCAGGCAACTGCGTCCAGCCTTCTTCATCGTTCCAGTCGGACTTGCCGGTGCCGGTCGCGGCCCAAGAAGCAACGCCGCCGCTGAGGGTCAGGATGGCTTCGTCCGTGGTGCAGCAATTGGCCTGCATCAAGTGGCCGTTGGGCAGAACAATGGCCTGCGCGTCGCCCACGGTCGTCCAGCCCGTCGGCGCTTTCAGCTTGTTCCATTTGTTGGTGGCCGGGTTGTAGATGGCGCCGAGCGTCGTCCACACTGCGCTGCCGTTGTTGTACTCGCCGCCCATCACCGTCACCTGGCCGTTCGGAAGCACGACCGATCCGAAATAAAGCGGGTTGTAACCCGTCGGCGCGTTGCCGGCGTTCACCCACGTTCCGTTGATGTAGCTGCCCGTGGAATCCGGAACCAGGCGGTACCAGGTGTCCACGTGGTTGGAGAAGAAGAAGCTGTTCACGAGGACCGAGCCGTCGGTGAGCAGCAGGGCGTGCGCAACAGCGGATGGTGGCGGGTTAGTGGTTTTGTGCCATGTGCCAGCAGTAAACGGTTCCTGGGAAATCGCGATGCTGGAGCAAACCAGCAGCGCGAGCAAGACAATTCCGAGTGCTCGGAACACCTTCATAGTTTGACCTCGCATTTGTTGATTGGATTCGAAACTTGGCTTCAGATGCGGACTTCGATTGATCCCACCCCACAGAACTAGTAAGAGTCCCCGGCAGTTCCAACTCGAAATCCAAAAGTCGCAGGATTATACCCTGCATTTCGGCGGTGCAAAACAAAGAGAATCAAAATTGACAAAGAATTTTTGTGTTGTGAGGGAAAATTGCAAGAAACTGTCGCGAAGTCTGCAAAATCTTGCAACTTGGAGCAGCACAAAACAATACGCATGACAAATCAATGTAAGCCGAAAGACTCTGGCGCCCGCCGACTCCTCTTTAATTTATTCTTCGTCGACTTGCTCTTCGTCGCGATGAGGATCCGACGGCACTTCGATCGCGGGAATGTTCACGTCGTGCAGCAGCCGATTCAGCGCGGGCAGATCCGAATCTTTGAACTGATTCCAGCGCGGCATCACGTCGGCAGCGTCATGATCGATGGCAGACAGCACTTCCATCTGCGAAGTGGTTGGCTCCGCGTCTACCTGCCACACTTGCTGGTAGAGAGTCGCTGCCTGGCCGTTTACGCGACTGAGTGTGATTTGCTGGGAAGGCGGAGCCAGGAATCCGCCTGCAGAGCCGAGCAGGTCGGCCATCTTCTTTCCGAATGCCTCGACCGCATCTTTCGTTTGCGCGTTGAATTGTGAAGCCGATTTTTCGATCTGCTCGCGAATCGCACCGCCCTGCATCAACGCTTGGGAGGACTCGCTGAGCAACTTGGCGAGCCGCACTTCGGCAGCAAATTTTTTCTGCAATCCAGCCGCAGATGTTTTCACGCGCGGTTCCATCTTCACCGTGACCTGCGCCGTGGACGTCTTGCCGTCGACCGTCAGCCGCACGCTGTAGCTTCCGGGAAGCACCGTCGGACCCAGCGGATAACGCGGAGTGTCGTGCGGAATGGCAGCGATCGGATACTCGTGCCTCGTCGAAGTCGGCGAGGTGTAGTGCAAATCCCAAACCCAGCGATGCATGCCGGCTTCGGTCGAGAGCTTCGGTGGCTTGCGCAGCCAGTAAAGCGGAATCAACTGCTTCTGCAGTTCTTCCTCGGCCGCCTCCGGCTTGTCGGCATTCGTGTAGCGTCGAATCAGCTTGCCTTGCGCATCCAAAATCTCCAATGCAACCGAAGATGCGTTCGCCGGCAGATAGTAGTCGAGAATCGCTCCGTCCGGAGGATTCGCGGCGGCAGGCTCGTCCGGCGGCAAAGGCGTGTCGGTATTTGTGTCGCGTTGAATTCGATACGCCATCGCCGGAGCAAAAAGACGCGCCGAACTCCCAATGGACGCAGATACCTCGCGCAGCGGCGAAATGTCGTCCAGTATCCAGAATGCGCGCCCGTGCGTGGCCACGATCAGATCGTCGTCGTGAATCCACAAGTCGCGCATGGAAGTGTGCGGCAGGTTCAGCTGCAGCGACTGCCAGTGGTCGCCGTCATCAAACGAGACCCAGATGGAATCTTCGGTGCCCGCGAATAGCAATCCCTTGCGCACCGGATCTTCGCGCACGGTATCGACCGGACCGAAGTCGGGCAAGCCTAAAGTGATCAACGTCCAGTTCTTTCCGCCATCGCGCGTGCGATAGATATAAGGATGCATGTCGTTGATGCGGAAACGGCTCACCGACGCGAACGCCGTCTGCTCGTCAAAGTGCGACGCCGAAATCTGCGTGACCTTGCTCCACGGGGTGAGCTCTTTCGGCGTGATGTCGTCCCACTTTTTTCCGCCGTCGTGTGTGATCCACATCAGTCCGTCGTCGGTACCAGCCCAAAGAGAGTTGATGTTCTTGTAGGAAGGCGCCAGCGCGTAGATCACGCCGCGTTGCTTGTCCGCTCCCTTGTTGAACATCGTGCCCACGCTCGGCGGCGCGCCCGGATTCTCGCGCGTCAAATCAGAACTGATGGTCTGCCACGAATTCCCGCCGTCGGTCGTCTTGAACAAGAAATTCGTTGCGTAATAAAGAGTGTGCGGATCGATTGGCGAAAACATCAGCGGCTCGGTGCGGTTCGCTCGATATTTCGCATTGCGCACAGGAACCGGCGTAATGTTCTGCACCTGCCCCGTCGACCAGTGAAATTTGGAGACCTCGGTGCGTCCCGCGCCATAGATAACGTCGGGATCGAGCGGATCGGGCGCCACGTATCCGTACTCGATCACCCCTACCGGATGCCAGTCGCGAAAAGTGATGGCGCCGTCGTTCCCGCGGCTTGAAATGCAAACCGAACCGCTTTCCTGCTGTCCCGCGCAAACGCGATAAGGAAACGAATTGTCAGTGATCGCGTGATAGAGCTGCGCCGTCGGCTGGTTGTACCACGAACTCCACGATTCGCCGCCGTTCTGCGTGACAATCGCGCCTTGGTCGCTGACCAGTAAAATATTTTGCCCGTTGTTGGGATTGATCCACAAATTCTGGTAATCATCCCCGCCCGGAGCGCCGCGAAAACTCATCCACGTCTTTCCGCCGTCCGAGGAACGCATCGTTACCGTGCTGGCGACATAAAGAAGATCGGAATTTTTCGGATCGACCCGCGGAATCGGCAAGTCTCCGCCTCCAATGCGTCCCGCCGACCGCGCATCGCTCGTAGCCTGCACCCAACTCTCGCCCGCGTCGTCCGAGCGATACACGCTCAACTTTCCTGATGCCGTCGACAACGTCGCATACAGCCGCCGTGAGTCACTTGGCGCAATCGCGACATAAATCTGTGACAGATCTTTCGGCAATCCGTTCGTCAGCTGATGCCACGTGGTGCCGCCATCGGTCGACTTGAACAATCCACCGCCGGAACCGTTGTAGACATTCCCGTCCTCCCACGGCCCCTCGCGCACCTCCCACATCGAGGCATACACAACATCAGGATTCGACGGGTCAATCTCCACATCCGATGCGCCTGTGTTCTCATCTTTCGCAACCACCCGCTGCCAGTTCTGCCCGCCGTCCGTCGAGCGGTAAACTCCGCGCTCCTCGCTTGGCCCATAGGGATGTCCCAGCACCGCCGCAAACACCTTGTTCGGATCGCGCGGATCGATCGCCAGTGCGGGAATCTGCTGCCCGTCGCGCAAGCCAAGATGCGTCCATGTTTTACCCGCATCGGTAGATCTGTAAATTCCGTTGCCAACCGAGAGATCGGGCCGGTGCAGGCCCTCGCCGCTGCTGACATAAATAATGTTGGGATCGGAAGCGGCAACCGCAATTGCGCCGATGGACTGCGTGGGCTGGCTGTCGAAAATCGGAGTCCATGTGCGCCCTGAGTCGGTTGACTTCCACACGCCGCCGTTCACCTGCGCCATATAAAACACGTTAGGCTGGCTCGGCACTCCCACGGCCGCGCGCGTTCGGCCACCGCGAAACGGCCCGATCATCCGCCAGTGCAATTCCTGATAAGTATTTTCCGGAACCTGCGCCGCGACCGCGGCGCTCAGAAGAAAAAATGCGAGCAAACGCCCAACCACGTGAAGTCGGTTCACTGTTGCCCCCTCACACAGAACGAAACTTCATAGCATAAATCAAAACATCGGCTGCCGCGTGTGGGACCAAGCGCATTTCGACTGATTTTGAAACTTCGCCAAATAGTTTGGGCCGCGCGCTGCCGCGGCGTTATCATGTCCGCTTCCATCTATGTTTAGCAGCCCAGTGAAGAAACATCTCCTCCGCCCCGCCTGCCTGCACGCGCTCATCCTTACTATCACCGCCGGTAGCGCATTCGCTGCCGCACCGGCGGCGCCCGCCAACCCGGCCGAAGAACAAGGCCTCAAGCCGATCCTCGACTATATCTCCACGGCGTGGGACACGCTGACGCGTTCCATGACCGACTGCAAGAGCTTCATCGATCCCAAACTCAAAGTTGCTCCCGTCCTCTATCTGCCCGCAGGACTCGACGCGCCGCCCGCCGTTCAAAAACTCACAGCCGACTGCAACGTGCGCGTGGAACACCTGCCAATCGAGATCCATCATCTCGGCGAGATCGACACCAGCAAGATCCAGCCGCACGGCTTGCTTTATCTAGAAAATAAGTATGTCGTTCCCGGCGGGCGCTTCAACGAGATGTACGGGTGGGACAGTTACTTCATCATTCGCGGCCTGTTGCGCGCCGGACGCGTCGAGCTCGCGCGCGGCATGGTCGACAACTTCTTCTTCGAGATCGAGCACTACGGCGCCATGCTCAACGCCAACCGCACGTACTACCTCACGCGCTCGCAGCCGCCTTTTCTGAGTTCGATGTTTGTCGACGTTTACAATGCGATGCCGCGAGATAAGCCAGACTTCGCGTGGCTCGAGCGCGCCTACAAAGATTTGAGCAAAGATTACGAGATGTGGACGCACGAGCCGCATCTAGCCGGCAACACCAGGCTTTCGCGCTATTACGATTTCGGAGACGGCCCGCCCGCAGAGGCCGTTCAGGATGAAACCGGCTTCTACCGCAAAGCGTCGGAATATTTTTTCCTTCATCCAGCCGAGGCCGACAGCTTCATCGTTCCCGCAAATGCGGACCGAACCGCCGCCATCACGCCGTCGGCGGGCGCCTCTTATTCGTTGCAGGTCTGCGATGTGCCGCTCACCATGGCGCGCCCCGATTGCGACAAGGCCCAGCAATTCAAGTTGAGCGCCGACTACTACAAGGCCGACCGCTCCATGCGCGAGTCCGGCTTCGACGTGAGCTTTCGCTTCGGCGCCTTCGGCTCCGGCACGCATCACTACGCGCCCGTCTGCCTGAACAGTCTGCTTTATAAGACCGAAAAAGATCTGGCGCAGATCAGCGATTGGCTGATCCGCCCCGATGACGCCAAAAAGTGGAACAAGCGCGCCGAAGACCGCAAGAAACTCATCACTCAATATCTATGGGATGGTCAGCGCGGTGAGTTCTTCGACTTCAACTTCACGACGAATTCCATCTCGCAGTATCAGTATGCGTCTACTTTATATCCGCTGTGGGCTGGACTTGCGACGCCGGCGCAGGCGACAGCGGTTGTATCGAATTTGAAAAATTTCGAGCGGCCAGGCGGTTTGCCTATGAGTACGGTTGAGACGGGGACCCAGTGGGATCTTCCCTACGGATGGGGCAATATCGAGATGCTCGCTATCGACGGCCTGCGCCGTTACGGCTACAACGCTGACGCCGACCGAATTTCTTACGAATTCCTTTCCACGGTCGCAGAGAACTTTCGCCGCGACGGCAACCTCCGCGAAAAATACAACGTGGTCACACGCTCCTCGGAGTCGCACGTCGAGCTGGGCTACGAGATGAACGTCGTGGGCTTCGGCTGGACCAACGCCGCCTTCCTCGAACTGCTGCACGGCTTGCCGAAAGAGATGGCAGATCGCCTCGCGCAAGAACAGAACCAGCCCTTGCCCAAGGGGAAGTAGAGATCAGACCTTTGCTGGCAGGAGTAAGACGATAACGAAGTAAACTGCTCGTGCGATGTCCGCCAGGCCAATCCTTTACTACATCACCGACCGGACCGCGTTCGCCGCCGACGAACCCACCCGCCGCCGACGACTTCTCGAAAAAATCGCCGAGGCCGCCCGCGCTGGCATCGACTACATCCAACTCCGCGAAAAAGACTTGCCCATACGCGAACTGGAAAAACTAGCGATAGAAGCAGTCCGCACAATCCGTGATCCCAAAAAACTGGCCACCGTCCACCGGCCACTGACCACTGCTCCCCTAATCAACTCCCGCACGGACGTCGCTGCCGCCGCCGGAGCCGACGGTGTTCACCTCCGCTCCAATGACATCTCTCCGGAAGATGTCCGCACAATCTGGAAACAATGCGGCGCGGGCGCCACCGAACCCTCGCCCAGGGAACCGCTGATCGGCGTTTCCTGCCACTCGATGTCGGAAGTAGTCCGAGCCGCAGGCGAGGGCGCAAGCTTCGTTGTCTTCGGCCCAGTCTTTGAGAAAAAAGATGTTGAAAAGAAAGACGCGGTGCCAACCCGATCCACCGGACTCGAACAACTCCGGGAAGCATGCCGCGCTCGAATCCCAGTCCTCGCGCTCGGCGGAGTCACTCTGCAAAATGCGCAATCGTGTCTCGACGCAGGAGCCGCCGGCATCGCCGGAATCCGCCTGTTTCAAGAGAACGACATCGCGGAGTTAGTGAGCCGCATGCGCGCTCACTGATTTCCCCCGTGTCCTCTGTGCCTTCTGTGGTTAAGTTCTGTCCTATTCAGTCTTGGGACCAGCCGGAGATCCCAATCGCGTTCCGGCTTTCCACAGCAACCGAAGAACAACGAAGGCTGGGATGCCAACAATCACAACGGCAACAACAGCGAAAATTAGCAGAATGCATCGGTTGGAAGAGACCTTCGCCCACGTGTCACCTCTGCTACGAACAAGTTTTGGCCCAGTTAGTTCTCAGTCCAGCCCCGCCCGAAAGGGCCGGCAGGTTTCGAAACAGGCCGCTATCCCATCCACTTCTTCCCGGTCTTCAGCACATCCATCACCTTCGCCAGCCGCCGCTTCTTCGTCTCTTCCTGCTTCGCGCCGCTGATCGACACCGCCATTTCTTTCTTGTGAGTAAACGCCAACCCATCCCAACGTTCTCGGGCTTTTTTATTCTTCGCCAATTCTTTCTTCAACTCCGGAGGAGCTTCGACCGTCCGCTCTTCCTGATCGCGCTCCATCACCACATCAACCACGTCTCCCGGCTCGGCTCCGGCGCCCTCGCGCAGCGCCGTGCTCACCGGCATCATGTGACAGCCGCCCATCGGCATAAGCGACGAACGGAAGGGAAATCCGTTGATGGTCCCACGTACCGCAACGCGGCCCTGAACTCCAAACGTTTCTTTCACATCGAACGGCGGCGTGATCGCCGCCACCACTCCCGCCTCTTTTCCTTCAATCGTTGCCTTGAATCGAAACTTCTTCTTTGCCATCGTTTCCTCGTCAACTCTGGGAATTCGCAGGGGGCTGATAAACTTTAGTCGGCGAATAGCCTGCACGGCAACAGCATGCCCTCTTCAATTCAGGTGCGAACCGAAATTCACCGGATCGCAATCGAGCCCAAGCTAATCCGAGTTCGCGCCGCCTGGTTTCTCATCGGCTCTAACTCCGGACAGGAGTGCGAGCGTCCCATCCACCGCGTCTGGGTCGATGAATTTTGTCTCGCAGCCACCCAAGTCACCAATGCGGAGTATTCCCGCTTTCTGCAAGCCACAGGAGCCGCGTCGCCGCCATTCTGGAACGACTCCAACTTCAATCACCCGCAACAGCCAGTCGCCGGACCTTCCTGGCACGAAGCCGTGCGTTATTGCGAATGGTTAAGCTCTGAGACCGCCAAGCACTACCGCCTCCCGACCGAGGCCGAATGGGAATACGCCGCCCGTGGCGGCCTGGAGCAAAAACAATTTCCCTGGGGAGACGATCCGCCGCAGTCTCTGCCGAACTACTCCGCGCGCTGGCAAACCGGACCCGAACCGGTCGCGCAGTATGCACCGAACGCATTCGGCTTCTACGACATAGGAGACAACGTCCACGAGTGGTGCAGCGACTGGTACGACCCGAATTATTACGCCATCTCACCCGAGCGCAATCCGCAAGGCCCCGAACAATGCCCGGTTCAACACCTAAGAACGCCCGCCCGCAAATCCTCCCGCGGCGGCTCCTGGCGTCACCAAATCAAGGTCGCACGCTGCTCAGCACGTTCCAGCATTCCGCCGGAGTTCCAATATGCAGATTATGGCTTCCGAGTCGCCTGTAACTAGAGGGCCTCACTTGGATACATAAACATTCTGGCGCAATGAGGTGCCAGCACTCAAAATGCGCGATTCATTCTCATCTACAATTCAATCCGTGCAGAAGTATCCGAGTTTGGCGATTGCTGGCGCGTTGCTCGTTTCACTGGCCTGCCGTCACACTGACACAATAACTTACCGAATCATTCTCCCAGACCAGTACGTGGGATGGGTACGGGTGGATTTTGCGGTCGAAACCCCGCCGGCACTTGATGCTCACAATGTCTCAACCTTCAGGATCGGTAAAGATGGAACCTGTCAAACACCATCGCTAATCGTTTATAGCGTGCCCACGAAGTACGAGTTCTTCTACGACACACCGACAGGGCCGAAACCCGTACGAGATGACTTCGTCGATCATGGCACCGACGCTGGTGGACTCACCGCCCGATCGGACAATCCGCGTTACGGGACTGCATGGTACTTCTTTGTTGGACCTTTGGAGTATCGGAAGCAGCATCCGACAAGCGAGTTCACTTCGCAACGCTCCCCATTACCAACACCGGGCCCACTACATCTTTAGAAGGATAGTTCGGTCGGTTGTGGCTGACGAGACTGGCATTTTGCATCCACTACCTATGATGCAAGGATCCGCTGAATTGACCATCCATCAATTCCTCTTAGTTTACCGTTACGCCCGCGCTCTCGTATATCCTTGTCCCTCCGAGCCGGGCAAATCGCGGTGACGAATAGTCTTCTTGCTAACAAATCGATAAACCATGTTCGCTGCAGATCTTCTCAAATCCAAGCGCGTCTTAATCACCGGCGGCGGCACCGGCCTAGGCAAAGGCATGGCCACCCGCTTCCTCGAACTCGGAGCCACGGTCCACATCTGCGGCCGCCGCGAAGAAATACTCGAACAGACAGCCTCCGAGCTTTCCCCCGCAGGCCGCATCCACGCCATCCCCTGCGACGTGCGCAACCTAGACGCCGTCGAAGCAATGATCGACTCCATCTGGAGCGAAGCCCCGCTCGACATCCTCGTTAACAACGCCGCCGGCAATTTCATCGCCCGCACCGAAGAACTTTCTCCCGGCGCATGGAACTCCGTCATCGGCATCGTTCTCATGGGCACGCTCAACTGCACTATGGCCTGCGGACGCCGCTGGCTCGCCTCTCAGCACAAAGGAGCAGTCCTCAGCATCTCCGCCACGTACGCGCCGGTCGGCTCCGCCTATGTCGTCCCTTCCGCCGTTTCCAAAGCCGGAGTCGAAGCTCTCACGCGCTCGCTCGCCGTCGAATGGGGAAATCGCGGCATTCGCATGAACGCCATTGCTCCCGGCCCGATCCCGACGCAAGGCGCGTTCTCACGCGTGCTGCCGCGCCCCGAACTCGAAACTCTAGCGCTCGACCGCAATCCGCAACATCGCTTCGGAACGGTCGAAGAGTTGGCCAATCTTGCGGCGTTTCTCGTAAGCGACGGCTCCGGCTACATCAACGGCGAAGTCATCCGCATGGATGGCGGCGAATTTCTGCAAGGCGCCGGGGAATTCTCGAATCTCGGCCGCGTTCTGAAAGAAGAAGACTGGCAGGCGCTCAGACCAAAGAAGTCACGATCTTGAATCTAGCTGCAGACCGTTAATACTCAGCTGTCGCGTATGCGAAACGGGAAGGGTACGACTTCAGTCGTGCCATAAGACTCGTGAACCCATTCGGGCTTCAGCCCCTGAGGTATGCTCTTTCCTGCCTGCCGTTGGCCGCGTGACCGACAATGGGCTACACCAAGCGCAAAATTCGCGGCATCAACTTTTCTTTCCTGCTCGCCGGCATCATCTTCGCCGGATGGGCATTGGTCTGCGCCTGGTTCGGATTTCCCCGCAGCCTGCGCCACGGCAGCACCGCAGCGTTCGCGCTCTTCCTGCTGGCCGCAATTTTCTTCACGGCCTTTCCCGTGATCTGGGCCCGCTACCCGGCGAAGCATCCTGTCAATCACGATCTTTCGCGCTATGGCAAACTCGCCGAAGTCTCCGCCCGCCTCGATCGTGAAATGCAAGGCAGTGTGGACGTCCTCGGACCCTTCCGCTTCACCGACACCATGTTGGTCTACGACATCGGCCACGAATTCCAAATGATTCCCTACAGTCAGATCAGGAGTGCGGAAGTCGACCAACCCGAAAGCGGCGATCCGGCTTCCATTGTGATCAAGACGAAAAGCCGCACTTACCGCTGGTATCGCACCTGGATGCAGGGCCGCTTCGATCCGCAAGAAGTCGTGGAAAAGATTCGCGCGAACGCGGGCATTGGCCAAAATTAGAAAGACCAGAATCAGAACGAACAGAATCAGAACGAAGCGGCTGGGAAAGAATCGTGAGCTTTACTTGTCGTCTTTCTTTGGCATCACAATCGCCTTGAGCACAAGATTCACCAAGCTCAACACAATCGCCCCGATGAAAGCTGCCAGGAAACTCCGCACTTGAAATCCCGGCGATAACAGCGCCGAAGCCAGTTCCAGCATCAAACCATTGATCACCAGCCAGAAAAGCCCCAATGTGAGCAGCGTCAAAGGAAAAGTCAGAATCTTCAGCACCGCGCCAATCGTCGCATTGATGAACCCAATCACGAGCGCGGCCACCAAAGCAGCCACCGCGCCTCGAACAGAAATCCCGACCCCAAGTTGCGCCACAATCCACAGCGCCAACGCGCTCAACACCCAATTCAAAAGCAATTTCATCCGCGATCTCCTGATTGACGAAGAACTATAAGCGTCCAAACATCATCCCGCAACACTGCGGGCGCCCACCCAACAAAGGTGCTGTCATTCCGAACCGGCGCAAAGCGCCGGTGAGGAACCTGCTGTCCCTGTCCCACGGTCACACCGCGATATTAAATTTACCCACGATCAGCAGTCCCCCCAGCCCCGCATACGGTAAACTCTCCATTCGACTCCCAGGAGGAAAAACCATGCCCGACCCCGCACTCAGCGGATCAGAATTCAAAAAGCAACTGCGCGCCGGACAGCCCAAGATGGGCCTGTTCCTCAACGCGCACAGCCCCACCGTCGCCGAGCAACTCGCCTTCAGCGGCTACGATTGGCTGCTCGTCGACACCCAGCACGGCCCCATGGGCTACGAGCGGCTCTCCGCCATGCTTAGCGGTATTTCGAATGGCGGTGCAAAATCTCTCGTCCGCGTCGGCGGATACGCCGACCGTCCCGGCATCCAGCAAGCCCTCGACATGGGCGCCGACGGCGTTCTCATTCCCTACATCAATACCGCCGACGAAGCCCGCGAGGCCGTCAGTTGCGCCAAGTATCCCACGACAGGCACACGCTCCGTCTATTTCCCGCAGCGCAGCATGAACAAAGCCGGACTGCTCGGCTACGCTGGCAACTGGAATAACGAAGGCATCGTCGCGCTGCAGGTCGAGACCGCCTCGTGCATCAAGAACATCGCCGAGATCGCCGCCGTTCCCGGCGTCGACATTCTCTTCCTCGGGCAGAACGATCTCTGCATGTCGATGGGCCTCTACGAAAAATACAAATTCCCCGACATGTACACCTCGCCCGAACTCGACGCCGCCACCAAGAGCCTGATCGACAACGCGCGCAAGAACAACGTCATCCTCGGCCTCTTCTTATTCGGCACGGCGCGCGTCGGCGAGTTCCTCGAAAAAGGATTCACCTTCATCTCGATCGGCAACGACCTGCATCATGTCCTAACCCAAGCCGGAGCCTACGTCGGCGACATGGAAAAAATCGCGCAGGAAAAAGGAAAGAACTGGAAGCGCCGCTCCACCGCGCTCTTCTAGCCAGAATAATTCCTGGAATAGCTCCCAAAAAATGGGTGCCCCACGTCTCGCCGTAGTGGCGAGACGTGGGAGCTACAACGACTCTCTTCGATTTTTGACGATGTACGCGACAGGTCCGACCGCAAGGACAACTAGCGCGACAAAACGGAAAACAGGCCACAACTTAAGAACGAACCAGCCAAAGCGGTACGGCACTCTCAACCCATGGCTGATCGGTAATCCAATTTCTACGTATGCTTCGCCGGCAGTCATCGGAACACTGGCCGAAATGGTTAAGAAGGCTAGACTGAGACAAATCCCGGTTACGATGTAAGCCCTCATTCTTCTCGCACCGATCGAGAGCGGCGAGAAATAAAATAACAGCCCAATGCCGACGATCCCCCAGCTAACAACCAATAGTGAGAATGTGTCGGCCATAGGCGAACTTCCTAGTCATTAGACACCACGCAATCAGCAGTGCGGTCGGTATTTTCCTCTGTGTCCTCCTTGTCCTCTGTGGTGAAGATTTGTTTTTCGGCTTCGTCAATGAATTAAAATCACCACTCCGGACAACAAAGTGCTCCTCACCGCCACCGAAACCCGCGTCCTAGGCTCGCTGATCGAAAAAGACGTCACCACGCCCGACTACTATCCGCTCTCGCTCAACGCGCTGGTCAACGCCTGTAACCAGAAGAACAACCGCGACCCGGTCATGACGCTCGACGAATCCGAGGTCCGCGAAGCCCTGAGCAGCTTGCAGGAGAAACGCCTGGCAGGCCCCGCCAGCGGCGCCGACAGCCGCGTCACCAAGTTCGAGCACCGCCTGCAGGAAGTATTCAACTTCGACCGCCGCGAAATCGCCGTGATCTGCGTCCTCCTCCTCCGCGGACCGCAAACCCCCGGAGAACTCCGCAGCCGCACCGACCGCATGTACCACTTCGACGCTCTCGAAGACGTAGTCTCCACGCTGGATCGCTTAGCCCAGCGCGAGCCGCCCCTCACCGCCATCCTCCCCCGACAACCGGGCACAAAAGAATCACGCTACACTCACCTATTCTCGGGCGAACCGGAAAACACCGGCGCAGGCGATGCTAGTGTGGCGGCGGGCGACTCGCCCGCCCGCGCGAGCGCACCGCAGATGAATGTGGCGCGGGCGCCCTCGTCCGCGCACTCCGACCGCATCACCGCGCTAGAAGAAGAAGTCTCCCGCCTGCGAGCAGATCTCTCCGAAGTCCAGCAACAACTAGCCGCCTTCCGCAAACAGTTCGAATAAAAGTATAGGGACAGCCGCCTCGTCAGTCGATCGCAGCTCAACAGCAACCGGGGAACATTTCCCGCACCCCCGACGTACAATCTGGTAGGAGGTCCCGGCCATGTTCACGTTCCTTCTTTGGTGCATCCTCTTCGTCATCTGCTGGCCGCTGGCGCTAGTCGCCCTGATCGCCTACCCATTCATCTGGTTGCTCCTGCTGCCGTTCCGCATCGTAGGCGTAGCGGTCCACGGCGTGCTCGAAGTCATTTACCTGGCCATCACGCTCCCCTTCCGCCTCCTCGCTGCCCCATTCCGAGTGTAGATTGTTATGTCTGTCATCCTGAGCGAGGATTTTGCTCCGGCGAAGCGGGAGCAAAACCAAAGTCGAAGGATCCCTACCTCCTCAAGCGCCCCATGGTGTACCCTCACCTAAACGGCATCAGGAGGCACCCACATGCGTCGCCGCGAATTCCTCATTCGCTCCGCCACCGCCGCCGGAGTCGCGTGGCTCTCGTCGCAATCCATTTTCAAAGCGCTAGCCGAAAAAACGCTGCCGCAAAAATACAACGCCTACGACACGGTCACGCTGGGCTCGACCGGCATCAAGACCAGCCGCCTCGCCATGGGCACCGGCACCGTCGGCTCCGGACATCACTCGCACCAGACCGATCTCGGCGTGAAAGGCCTCAGCGATCTCCTGCTCAACGGATACGACAAGGGCCTGCGCTTCTTCGACGCCGCCGACTCCTACGGAAGCCATCCTCACGTGGCCGCCGCGCTCAAGCAAATCCCTCGCGACAAAGTCACGGTACTGACGAAAACTTTTTCGCGCGATGCCGCCAGCGCCCGCGCCGACCTCGACCGCTTCCGCAAAGAACTCGGCACCGACTACCTCGACATCTGCCTGATTCACTGCGTCACCGAGTCCGATTGGACCGAGCGCTACAAAGGCGTCCTCGACGTCCTCTCCGAAGCCAAAGAAAAAGGGATCATCCGCGCGCACGGCTGCTCCTGCCACTCGATCGATGCCCTGCGCACCGCCGCAACGAGCCCGTGGGTCGAAGTCGACCTCGCGCGCATCAACCCGGTAGGCGCCATCATGGACGCCGATCCAGCCACAGTAATCGGCGTGTTGAAAGAAATGAAAACCGCGGGGAAAGCAGTAATAGGAATGAAAATTCTAGGCCAAGGCGCCCTGCGCAAACGTCAAGACGAAGGCATCAAATTCGCATTATCGAATGGCGTGCTCGACGCCTTCACCATCGGCGCCGAAAACAAACAGGAGCAGGAAGACTTAGTCCGCAGAATCTCCGCCGCGTAACTGTGGAAGAGCGGCGCTTCAGCGCTGCGCTATGCGTCGCGCAAACCAATTGGAAAGGGCACAACTTCGGCTGCGCTGCGCGCGCCAAATCAGAGCAGCACAGCACGGGTGTGAAAGACCTGATCAAACCACAACTTTCCCTTGTTCCGCTCGCGCCCGACAAAAGCGGTAACAAACCAGCCAACAATGCCGATAATTCCAAGGAGGGTTCTCGCCGCTGCGTCGGAGAAGGAAAGGGACTGACCTTCGTCGCAAACGATCTGATAGCCAACAATGAGCGCCCCGGGAGATGGCCTGCGTCGTACGAGTGGAAGAAGGTAGTAAAGAAACAGCAGCACCAGAGACAGCCCGGCTCCGCCAATAGTCAGGAAAGAATCTGAGGCGCTTACCGTGAAACGTTCAAATGTCCAGGCAAACACTCCAGTACGCCGCCATTCAACCACAGCCGGGAGGATTCCATAAAATGGAGCAATCATCATCATAGCCAAAACAAAATCGAGCCAAAACGCCGCAAATCGGCGAATCAGCCCAGACAACGGAGCACCGGGCCCAACTATCGCCTTATTCATTAAGGCGAAATAAGTCGCCACGATCGCCACGGCGATAGCAAAAAACCAAGGATGCGTTCCTCCAGCAAAGCGATATCTGTCATTCGACCACATAGCTGACACGCCGATTGTCTGTGGCTCCAAGAGGAGCATCGCCACGAAATCCGTGATCAACAGGCCGACAAATGTCCAACGGAAAGAATCGACGCTCATATCGACCTACAACACCTAACTCTCCATCACCTTCAACTCCGGACTCACAATCAACTTCGCCTCGGTCGCCCGCTGCACATCCTCCGCCGTCAGCCCCGGAGCAACCTCCTCCAGCACCAACCCATCGCGAGTCACGCGAATATAAGCCATCTCGGTCGCAATCGTGTCGACAACCCGCACGCCAGTCAGCGGCAAAGTACACTTCTTCAAAATCTTCGGAGCCCCTTCGCGCGTCGCATGCTCCATCGCCACCACCACGCGCCGCGCCCCGGCGACCAAATCCATCGCGCCGCCCATGCCCTTCACCATCTTGCCGGGAATCATCCAGTTCGCGATGCTGCCGGTCTCATCCACTTCCATCGCGCCCAGCACGCTCAAATCGATATGTCCGCCGCGAATCATGGCAAACGAATCCGCGCTCGAAAAATAAGAAGTCCCCGGCATCTCGCTCACGGTTTCTTTCCCGGCATTAATCAGATCCGGATCCTCCGTCCCCTCCACCGGATACGGCCCAATCCCCAGCATTCCATTCTCCGACTGCAGCGTCACTTCCATCCCCGCCGGCACATGATTCGCAATCAGCGTAGGCATGCCGATGCCCAGGTTCACGTAGAACCCATCGCACAACTCCCGCGCAATCCGCTTCACAATGCGCTCGCGCTTATCGACGTCTTTGGCAGCTTTATTCATCGGTTCTCAATCCACTCTCACGATGTCATCCTGAGCAGTGGCAAGGCCGCTGCGAGGGACCGTACGCCGGCATAAAGCGCCGGTGAAGCTAAAAGGATCAAAAAAAGCTTTGTCATCCTGAGCGAGGATTTTGCTCCGGCAAAACCGGAGCAAAACCGCAGTCGAAGGACCTGGTGTTCCTTTGAATCGCCACTGGCGCATAAGCTACTTCGCGAGAAGGTAACTGTACCCGCTCAGGACTCACGACCCGCGACTGCCCTTCTCACCGTCCGCCGCTCAATCCGCCGCTCATACAACTCGCCCTGAAAAATTCTCTTCACATAAATCGAAGGTGTATGCACCGCATCAGCTTCAATCTCCCCAATCTCAACCAGATGCTCAACTTCCGCAATCGTGACGCGAGCCGCAGTAGCCATCATCGGATTAAAATTCCGCGCCGTCTTCCGATACACCAGATTCCCCGCCCGATCACCCTTCCAAGCCTTCACAAAAGCAAAATCCGCAGTCAGCCCCCGCTCCATCACATAGAGCCGCCCCTCAAACTCGCGCGTCTCTTTCCCCTCGGCCACAACAGTACCAACTCCAGTCGGCGTATAAAACGCCGGAATCCCCGCGCCGCCCGCACGAATCCTCTCCGAAAATGTCCCCTGCGGAACCAACTCCAGCTTGATGCCACCGCTCAGCACCAACTCCTCCAGCAGTTTGTTCTCGCCGACATAAGTCCCGATGTGATGCACAATCTGTCCCGCCGCCAGCAGCAACCCGTTGCCCACGCCATCCACGCCAACGTTGTTGCTGATGGTGTGGAGATTCTTCGTGCCCTTCTTCACCAGCGCGCGAATCAGATTCTCCGGCATGCCGCACAGGCCAAATCCGCCAATCATGATCGTCGCGCCGTCAAACACGTCGCGAATCGCCTCATCCGCATTGGCCACAACTTTGTTCATACGAGGAAAATTCTAAATGATATCCACCACGGAGACACTGAGCCACAGAGAATGCAAGTCAAAAATCTCACATCGATAAATCATTTCCTCCGTGTCTCTGTGCCTCCGTGGTGAATCTACTTCTTTCTTGTTGGCGCCTTCCGCAGCTCGTGCGCCCGCTCGAACTCCTCCGCCAGCTGCCGCGTAGCCAGGTTCTCGCGGATATGCGCGATCCGCTGCTCGACCTTCCACAGCGCGTCTTCCAGATTTTTCTTGTTGCTGATAGCGACATCCCGCCACATCGAATACGGACTCGCCGAAATCCGCGTCATTTCCTGCAGAGCGCGTCCGCCCGCGGGCAGCAGCGGAGCCTCCGATCCAAACTCCTCCACCAGCGCCGCCGCCAGCGCCGTTGAAATCATCTGCGGCACGTGGCTGATCCAGGCACACAGTCGGTCGTGCTCCTCCGCGGGCAGCATCGCAATCCGCGCCCCGATCGCGTCGATCCATCCCGCGAACTCCGCCATCAATCCTTCATTCAAGTTCTGATCGGGCAACGGAGAAAGAAACCACACCGCCTTCTGGAACAAATCGGGATCCGCATAGTCGACGCCGCACAATTCCTTCCCCGCCATCGGATGCCCGGCAAGAAACTTCTTCCCAGCATGCTTCCCAAACACTTTCAGCGCAGTCTCGACTACCGCCGTCTTCGTGCTCCCCACGTCCGTCAGCAATGCCTTCGCCGAAAGCGACGGCCCCACGCGTTCAATCAGATCGACAATCGCCAGCACAGGAGTAGCCAGCACCACAAGTTGCGAACCTTGCACCGCATCTCCCGGATGCGCCGTGCCATCATCAATCGCCCCGCGCATGCGCGCGCGCTCCAGAGTGCCCTCGCGGTCGCAGCCCACAATGCGTCCGGCAAATTTCTTCTTGCGCAGCGCCAGCGCCAGCGACCCGCCAATCAGGCCGGTGCCAATGATCGTGATTTGCCGGATAGGCATAAGCAAATTGAGTCATTGAGCGATCGGGTCATTGAGTCATTTTCCAATCGCCCAATGGCCCGATCACTCAATGACTCGATAGCTAGATCTTTCTCCCCACCGCCGGAGCAATAATCCGCAGCTCATCCATCAATTTTGCAAACTGGTCCGGAAACAGCGACTGCGCACCATCCGACCAAGCTTTATCCGGGTTGCAATGCACTTCAATCAGCAAAGCATCCGCTCCCGCCGCAACTGATGCGCGAGCCATCGGCGCAACCTTATCGCGCCGCCCCGTCCCATGCGACGGATCAGCCGTCATCGGCAAATGCGAGAGCTTGTGAATGATCGGGATCGCCGAAATATCCATGGTATTGCGCGTATAAGTTTCAAACGTGCGGATGCCGCGCTCGCACAAGATCACATCGTAATTTCCGCCCGCCATGATGTACTCGGCCGAGAGCAACAGCTCTTCGAGCGTCGCCGCAATGCCGCGCTTGAGCAGCACCGGCTTGCGCACTTTCCCAAGTTCCCGCAGCAGATTGAAGTTCTGCATGTTGCGCGCGCCCACCTGCAGAATGTCCACGTAAGGCAGCATCAGCGGAATCTGCGAAATCTCCATCACCTCGCTGATCACCAGCAGGTTGTATTTCTGTCCCGCCTCGCGCAGCAGCTTGAGCGCCTCTTCGCCATGCCCCTGAAACGAATACGGAGAGCTCCTCGGCTTGAATGCCCCGCCCCGCAAGACTTTTGCGCCGGCCTTCGAAACCGCCTCCGCCGTCGAAAAAATCTGCTCTGGCGTCTCTACCGAACAAGGCCCCGCCATCACCACGATTTCATTTCCGCCTACACCGATTCCATTCGCCAGCTGAACAACCGTCCCCTCCGGACGAAAACTTCGCCCCGCCAGCTTGTACGGCGAACTGATGCGGTGAACTTCCTGCACGCCCGGCAGCAACTCAAGGTTGCGGATATCGAAATCAATCCCCGACCCCACCGCGCCCAGCACCGTCATGCGCGCCCCGGTCGAACGGTGCACCTCGAAACCCATCTTCACCAGATGCTCAATCACTTGTTGAATCAGCGCCTCATCGGCGCCTTCCTGCATCGCGACAATCATGAAAACCAGCTCCTAGCAGCTAGCTTCTAGCTGAAAAAACCTCTAGTACTTCGAGTGTGCGGCCTCAAAAAAGCCCAATCATAAAAAAAGCCATGTCATTCCGAGCGGAGCATGATTTCCGCGAAGCGGAGAATCATGCGGAGTCGAGGAACCTGCTTCTTCTAGCCACACAACCGGACCTCAATCCTTCACGTCCGACTCGAATTCCGTCTCCGTCCCCCGCGCTTCGTTCTCCGTCACAATCTCTTCCTTCTGAATATTCCGCATCACATCGATAATGCGCTCATAAATCCGCACCAGGTCGCGCCCTTCCAGCGGTCCCGGATTAGCCGTCTGCACATTCTCAAACACGACCCGCTCCCGGTCCGGCTCATAGATCGGCATCGATGTATTCCGCTTCAGCTTCCCGATCGCAACCGCCGCCCGCGCTCGCTCACTCAGCAGGGCGACAAGCTTGCGATCCAGTTCATCGATTTTCTTACGCCAATCTTCAATGTCCATAAGACCAGCCGTCAGCCATCAGCAGAGCATCTCTCCGCGTGTTCCTCTGTGCGCCTCTGTGTCCTCTGTGGTGAAAGATTTTCACCAACCTACCGAACCAACTGACACGCGGCCGCCAACTGGCCCACAAACTTACCGACCGCTTCCGCTTCGCGCCCGCGACTCCTCTCAATCGTCTCCACAATCGCGCTGCCGACGACAACCGCATCCGCAAACTCACCTACCTCGGCAAACTGTTCCGCCGTAGAAATCCCAAACCCCAAAGCAACCGGCAACTTCGTCACCTTCCGCAGACGCCGCACTAACTTCCGTGCATCTTCCGCCAATTGCTGGCGCTGCCCCGTCACGCCTGTCCTAGAGACCGCATAAACAAATCCACGCGAAGCCTCGGCGATGCGCTTCAAACGCTCGTCAGGAGAAGTCGGCGCCGCCAGAAACACCGGCGACAAATCATGCTCCCGCATCGCCGCCAGATATTCCCCAGCTTCTTCCACCGGCAAATCCGTCACCAGCGCGCCATCCACGCCCGCCGCCCGCGCCACTTTGCAAAACTTTTCCAGCCCCATGCGCAGAATCGGATTCAGATAAGAAAAAATAATCAGCCCCGTCGACTGCGCCTGCACCCGAATCTCCGCCGCCAACGTTAGCACTTGCCCCAGCGACGTTCCGTGCTTCAACGCACGTTCGCTAGCCCGCTGAATCACGGGCCCATCCGCCACCGGATCGCTGAACGGCACGCCCAACTCGATCACATCCGCGCCAGCCTCAATAGCCGCCAGCACAATCTCCCGCGTTGTCGCCAAATCCGGATCGCCGCAAGTCACATAAGCCACCAGCGCCGGTTTTTTATAAAAGGTTAAAGGCATAGAAAAATGCAGAAGTCAGAAGTAAGAATGCAGAAGTGAAAACCAAATCTACTTCTGCATTCTGACTTCTAACTTCTGACTTCGGTCAATCCAGCTTCAAATTTTCCCGCAGTATTCCAATATCCTTATCCCCGCGCCCCGAGACATTCACAATCACAATCTCCGATTTCTTCATCCGAGGCGCGCGTTTGATCACCTCGGCGACCGCATGCGCCGACTCCAGCGCCGGAATAATCCCCTCCGTCCGCGCCAGCAAAGTCGTCGCCTCCAGCGCCTCCGCATCCGACGCCGGAACATACTCCGCCCGTCCCGCATCGCGCAGTGCCGCGTGCTCCGGACCGATCGACGGATAATCCAGCCCCGCCGAAACCGAATGCGTCAGCGCAATCTGCCCGCCCGCATCCTGCAGCACGTAAGAATACGTTCCCTGCAACACGCCCGGAGATCCTCCGCGAAAGCGCGCCGCATGATCGCCCAACGACTCGCCGCGCCCGCCAGCCTCCACGCCAATAAGTCGGACCTTCTTGTCTTTAATAAATTCGTGGAACACTCCAATCGCATTCGACCCGCCACCCACGCAAGCAATTACCGCCGACGGCAATTTATCCTCGGCCTTGAGGATCTGCGCCCGCGCCTCGCGCCCGATCACACGATGAAAATCGCGCACCATCGTCGGATACGGATGTGCTCCCAGCACGCTTCCCAGCAAATAATGAGTGGTCCGCACATTCGTAACCCAGTCGCGCATCGCTTCGTTGATCGCATCTTTCAGCGTGCGCGATCCGGACGAAACACCGCGCACCTCCGCCCCGAGCAGCCGCATGCGGAAGACATTCAACTCCTGCCGCCGCATATCTTCCGTACCCATGTACACCACGCAGTCAAATCCCATCAGAGCGCACACCGTCGCGGTCGCCACGCCATGCTGTCCCGCGCCTGTCTCCGCGATCACCCGATGCTTGCCCATGCGCTCGACCAGCAGCGCCTGCCCCAGGCAGTTATTAATCTTGTGCGCGCCGGTGTGCAGCAAATCTTCGCGCTTCAAATAAATTTTCGCCCCGCCCAGTTTCTCAGTAAGCCGCCGCGCAAAAAACAAGGGCGTAGGACGCCCCGCATAAGTCCGCAACAACCCATCCAGCCGCGCCTGAAATTTCTTATCTCGCTTAGCCCGCTCATACTCGCGCTCCAACTCATCCAGCGCCGCCATCAAAGTCTCAGGCACATACCGCCCGCCATAAACCCCAAACCGCCCGCGTTCATGTGGCGCGGGCGCCCCCGCCCGCGCGCTCAAGCCACTCGCCAGAACCCGAGCCGGGTGCCCCATCCCAGCCGCGCCTTTTGCGGCTAGCGGGACTTTGACCTTCGATTTCGGAACGGTTGCCATAATTAATCGTTATCTGCCGATGTCATTCCGAACCGGCGCAAAGCGCCGGTGAGGAACCTGCTTTTCCCCGCGAGCTAAGACACTCTCCGATCCATCTCCCGCACCGCCCGCACAAACGCCCGCACCTTCTCCGCATCTTTCTTCCCCGGCGAAGCCTCAACTCCAGAAACCACATCCACTCCCCAAGGCTTTAGATAATCAGCAGCCCAACCCACATTCCCCGCCGTAAGCCCACCTGCAATCACAACTGGAAACTTCCGCTTCAACGCCGAAACCAAAAGGACAGCTTCTCCCCAAGCGAACGGCTTGCCGGTTCCTCCCCGCTGTTCCTGCGAGCCAGAGTCCAAGAGAACTCCCGCTGATTTCGGCAGGTTGGGGAAACCCCAGAACCCGCTTGCACCCCGCAAATCGCGAATTATTTCGACAGCAGGAAGACAAAAGAACATCTTGCCCTGCATTGAATATCGCTCAGGACTCTTGTACTCATCGCCATGCAACTGAACGGCAGTCAGCCCGGCATCGTCTGCGATCGCAGAAACCTTCTCGGCGGGTTCATTGACGAAGACACCAACTTTGTCCAGGCGACTCGGCAACTTCTCACAAATCTCCCGCGCCGTCTCCACCGTCACATACCGCGGACTCTTCTCATAAAACACAAACCCCACCGCGTCCGCGCCCGCATCCACCGCAACCAGCGCGTCCTCCAGATTCGTCATCCCGCAAATCTTCACCCAAGTCATAAAATCAGTGGCCAGTGGCCGGTGAGCAGTGTCCAGCAAATTCAAATCCAAAATTCTGTCATCCTGAGCGAGGATTTTGCTCCGGCAAAGCCGGAGCAAAACCGCAGTCGAAGGATCCCTGCAATCTCAACCACTCTCAGGGGATCATCGCGCGACTAACCCAAAACTCTCCCGCCCGCGACCCGCGACTCGGGCCTCGCGACTCCCATCAACTCCCGCAACGCCTCGCCCGGACGCTCCGCCCGCATCAGCGACTCACCCACCAGAAACGCGTCATATCCAGCAGCACGCAACTTAGCCATATCGTCAGCAGAATGAATGCCGCTCTCAGCCACCCGAACTACGCCCGCCGGAAACTTCTCCGCCAACTCAAACGCCGTATTCAAATCCACCTGAAACGTCCGCAGATCGCGCGTATTCACGCCAATCAAATCGCATCCCGCATCCAACGCCCGGTCCAGTTCCGCCGCATCGTGTACCTCGCACAAAACATCGAGCCCCCGCCGCGAAGCGCCCGTAGCCAGAGTCTTCAACTCACTCTGCGACAACGCCGCCACAATCAGCAGCACCGCATCCGCCGAATTCGCCCGCGCCTCCAGCAACTGAAATTCGTCGATAATAAAGTCCTTCCGCAAACAAGGAATCGAAGCCGCCGCCGAAGCCGCCCGCAAATTCCCCAGCGATCCCTGAAAAAAATCCTCTTCCGTCAATACCGACAACGCCGCCGCACCGGCCGCCTCCAACTCGCGCGCCAGTTCCGCCGGGCGAAACTCCGCCCGAATCAATCCCTTCGAAGGCGAAGCCTTCTTCAACTCCGCAATCACCGCAATTCCATCTCTGCTCTTAGCCGCGAGACTCCGCCGAAACCCGCGCGGCACGTGCCGTTCCGCCCGACGCTCGAATTCGCGCAAGTCGGCACTGCGCCTGGCATCGCCCACCCGCGCCCGCGTCGCCGCCACAATCCTGTCAAGAACGGCAGCCATAAAGAATCTCTTGATTATAAGGGAGCGCGCGTTATGCCCAGCGCAATCCCGGGAACTTTGACTTTGTAAAAGGCGAGAAAAGCACGAATTCGGCTGCATCCGCTAGAAATCGGACTACCGGCAAATCTCTGCTAACTCTTTGTACGGTTTCTCTTTCACCGCTGGAAACTTGGCTCCGCGCGCTTCCATCCACAGCTCCAGCAAAGTACCACCATACTTCGAACCGGCGTCGGGATCGCTGTTATACGCCTGGTCGCGCTGCGCCTCTTCCAAAGTCACCAGCGTGAATCCTTTTTCCCGTAGAAGCTCGAGCACATCCGGCAGAATCGTGCCCGTGTACGCACCCAAATGCAGCAGCAAGACGTGATGGATATCGTGCCTAAACGTCAGCTTAGCCAATTGCTGGCCCAGGTCGAGATAAGATGACGCGAGATCCATGTAGCTGGACTTCAGCCACGCCATCGACTTTGTATCGTTTTTCACAACACAACGCGCATACGCGCTGTTCCACAAGTAGTCTTCCCAGTCGATCGTGACTTGCGCGATCTTATAACCGTGCGCAGCCAAATAGGCGCGAACCGCGCGCCGCTTCTCGACCGTGTCACCCTCGCGCAAATACGGATAGCGCAGCCAATGCCAGTCTCGATCAGGCGACAGCAATTCGAGGGCAGGCTCATTTTGTTCAATTTCGCGCTCGAATGCCTCCGCCGGATTGGCATTTAAGTCGAGATGCGAATAAGTGTGGCTCCCCACGGGCTCCGACGCAGCCCAAATCCGCAATGCCTCCGCCGCATCCGGATTACCCTCCAACTTCGTCGCATTGACGAAGCCGTAAGCAGGCGGAACGTGATTTTTCTTGAGAATCGCGACCGCATCGCGCGCGATCTCAGTCCGCGTCACTCCGGGTGGCAAGTCGCCGTTCAGTGGCAGATCGTCGAACGTGATCGCGATCTTCTGCGCGAAGCACCCAGTGGCGCTGAAGACGAGAAGTAGAACAAATCCTAAGTTCATTGGAAGAAATGGTACATGGCGGTTACGCCGTCTCAAATCCCTCCGGCAACAAGGCCAGTGCGCGCAAATCCATCACCGCATGCACCACAATTGGAAGCAAAAGGCTGCCCGTCATCACAAACAGGCACCCAAAGATGAATCCCGCGACAGCCGTCTGCACCGCGCCGGCGATTCCCTGGTACAGATGCCCTATCCCAAAGATGGCCGACGACACCACCAACGCCCACGTCAAACTCAAATGCCATGGCATCAGGTGCAGATATTCCATGAGAAACCCGCGATACAAGAATTCCTCGCAAATCCCAGCCGTAATACTAACAATCCACCACCAACTCCGCTCTTCACGCGTCGAAGGCAGAAGAAACGCCAGCTTCTTCGCCGCTCTCCCTGCTTTCCCGCGAATCGCGTCACTCCAAAGCGCGAGCACCGCCGGTACAAAAATCGCAAGCGCCATTCCGACCATCGCGCCCAGCACAATCACACGCCCACGCGCGCCGCTTGCCAGCCAGCCAATCTCCGTCGGCATGGCTGTGACATGGAAGGTTGAAGCCAACCCAACCGTCGCCACCGCAACCACCGCACAAATCCACGATGCCGCCATGATCTTTTGATAGAAACGAATCTTCTTCCGTGGAGCGGTGCTCGCCTTCAGGCGGGGAATCTCATACCAATCCCATAGCGGTGTTACCACGACCAGAAAGAACACCAGTAAATGCTGCAAGCCTGTCATCAACTTCATCGGCTCCTCCTGTAAATGTAAATGTGAATTTACATTTGCATTTGTCGGAAGTCAACTATATTCTGATTTTGATGACAGCCAACAGGCTCGCTCCTCAGCAGACTCGCAGCCGCGAAACCCTGCGCCGCCTGCTCCAGGCCGCAGCCGAAGTTTTGGAAGAAAAAGGTTTGGAAGGCGCCACCATCCCAGCCATCGCTTCCCGGGCGCGATTGTCCCCCGGTTCGGTCTACCGGCGCTTTCGCGATAAGGACGCGCTTCTTCGCACGCTCATGCTCGAAACGCTTCGCCAGACCGATGAACACACCGCCGGCCGGCTTACGCCTGACCTCGCCGCAAAGCATTCCCTCGCAGAACTCGCCCGCAGCATCGTCGCCTCTACTCTCAAGAGTTATCGCAAGCGAGCGGGTTTATTGCGGGCATTCGCTCAGTTTGCTCGCTCCCATCCCAGTGCAGCCTTCCGTCGCCACGTCGACGAAATTGAAATCTCCAATCTACGGCGCATCGTCGACTTTCTCCTTCTCAAGCGCAACGAAATTCGCCACCCCAGGCCCGAACTCGCTCTTCCATTCGCTTTGCTGCAGCTTGGCGTCGCCCTGCGCGAAATGGTGCTCCTCGACGTGCTCTCCGAAGCCTGGTCGCCGCTCCTGCCTGGAAATGACGAAGAATTGACCGCGGAACTGACTCGCGCTTTTCTGAATTACCTGGCTGCGAGCCCGCCTTGAACTGCGAGTGTGCGATTCCACAGCGCGGCGGGTGCCCCACTCAAGCCCGCCTTTGGCTTGAGTGGGGATTTTCCGCAGAAACGAATCTAGCCCTACTCCATCCCCAGCGACTTCCTCACACTCTCGCCATACTCTCGAGCCTTCTCCAAAACTTTCGGCTCATCAATCGTCAACAACTTCCGATCCCGCATCACAACTTTCCCGCCGATCATCACCGTCGAAATGTCGCTGCCCTTCAACGCATACGCAATCTGCGCGTAAACGTCATACATCGGCGCCGCATTCGGCTCATTCAGGCTGATCAGAATCAAATCCGCCTTCTTCCCCGCCTCCAGCGATCCAATGTCCTTCTCCAGATGAACCGCCCGCGCGCCGTCGATCGTTGCCATCTCCACCACGGCCTTGGCATTCAGCGCCAGCGGATCCATCTTTGAGATTTTCGCCAGCTTCGCCGCCAAATCGATCTCCTCCATCAAATCAAGATCGTTATTACTTCCCGCCGGACCATCCGTCCCCAGCCCAACCGCCACGCCCGCCGCCCGCATCTCCGGCACCGGCGAGACGCCGCTCGCGATCATCATGTTGCTCGATGGATTATGCGTGCACCCCACCCCGCGCGCCGCAAGCAGCTTGCGATCGGCCTCGTCCACAAAAATGCAATGCGCCGCCACCACATCCGGCCCCAACACACCCAGCTTGTCGAGATACTGCACCGGAGACATCCCGTTATTCTTCAAACTGTCGTCCCATTCTTTCTTCATCTCCGAAACATGGATCAGAATCGGCGCGTGATATTTCCGCGCCAGCGCCGCCGCATCCTGCAAAGTTTTCTTCGAGCACGTATAAATCGAATGCGGCGCCGGAGCCGCATGAATCAACGGATCGCCCTGCCAACGCTTCAAGAACTTCTCGGTATACGCCAGCATCTCCGCTTCCGATTTATTATCCGGCGCCGGAAAATCGATGAACGTCTCGCCCAGCACACCTCGCATGCCCGCAACCTTGGTCTCCTCCGCAACCGCATCCTCGAAGTAATACATGTCGGCAAAGGTCGTCACTCCCGCGCGAATCTGCTCCGCCGCTGCCAGCCGCGTCCCCCAGCGCACGAATTCTTCGTCTACATTCTTCGCTTCCGCCGGAAAAATATATTTGTAGAGCCAGTCATTCAGCGTGACGTCATCATGCAGCCCGCGAAACAAAGTCATCGGCACATGAACGTGCCCGTTGATGAATCCCGGCAACACCAGATGCCCGCGCGCATCCATCGTCTGCGCGCTTGCATACTTCGACTCGATCTCCGCGCGCGGCCCGACCGCAACAATCGAATCCCCGCGCACCGCCAGGCTCCCATCCTGCAAAATCGTTCGCCCCGCATCCATCGTTACCACAATCCCACCGCTGACAATCAAATCGACGTTCTGCTTCGCCTGCCCGCGCATTGCTGGAGAAGTCCCGGCAACCAAAGCAGTCAACACACAAAATATTCTCAATCTCATCTCAGACCTCGTCCTCTACGGGAGGGTGGGGATTTTGACTTCCCCACCTATATCTCCATCTTCTCCACAACATCCGCTTCCGTATCCTTCACCGGCTTGCTGCGAAATACGCGGAAATCCCGCACGCGCTTCAACACAAACGTCGGAACCCCCTCACGTCGCGCCGCGCTGATCCCGCCAAACTCCGCGCCCGCCACATCGTCCAGCACAAACGCCGGCCGAGCGTCCTCGCTCCGAGGCTGCAACTTCACCCCATTCATCTCGATCCCCTTCACATGCCGCAAAAACCATCCGTACGACGGAGTCGTTCCAAACATGTTGGGCTCAGGATAGCTTTTCTCCTTCTCTGGCAACTCCACCTTCGCATCGCTCGGCGTCCCGCCGCCCACGCTTACCATCACGATGTCGCTCAGCTTCACATCTTCAATCCCGTGCCCCGGAATCCCCGCGACGATCGCCGCAATTCTCGGAGACCCGACTGCACTCACGCACGAAATATTACTCAGGATGACGCGGCGCATCACTCCCATTTCGGCTTCCGCAGGACCCCGCATTCTCGCGCCCAGCCGCAGAAAAATCGGTGCCTCGAAAACGTCGCGCATCGTCAGATTCGAGCAGCTCACGTCTTCCACCACCGCGCCATCGACGCTCTCAATCGTCAGCCCGCGGCAGCCATCGAACACGCAATTCGACACCGTAATGTTCTTGAACCCGCCGTTCGATTCTGTTCCAAACTTGATCCGGCCCGTCCGCGGCACCTTCGCGTCGTCTGAAAATTTCTTCCACGTGCCATCGAGCAGCGCGCCTTCTTCATAACTTCCTGCGACCAGGCAGTCGCTGATCGTGACCATCTCGGTCGCGCGCGCATAGCCCAGCGCAAACGAACTCTTTAGGCAGATCGCATCATCCCACGGCGAGTTCACGCTGCAGTTCGAAATCCGCACGTTGCGGCAGCAGTCAATATCCATACCGTCGCGGTTGGTATCGATTGTCAAATTGTCGATGGTGAGATTGTCCACGCCGGTCGCCAGAATGCCGAAATGCCCGCCGTGCAGAATCGAGAAATCGCGCAGCAACACATTGCGGCAATTCTTCAGCGCAATCGCCTTGTTCGCCACTCCGGCATGCTCTGCGACCGGACCGTCGCCCCACCCGCGGCTCAGTCCCTTGCCCCAGATCAATCCCGGCCCGCAAATCGAAACGTCACTGAGCCCTTCGCCCCAAATCAAACTGTTGTGCCAGTGATTGTGCCCGTAATCCTGATACGCCTCCCACGGATGATTCGACTCCGCGGCATCGTAGCTCTTCGCCGCATCCACCGCAGGATCGGCCGCCACGATCGTTGCACCGTGATCAAGATGAATTCCAACCTTGCTCTTCAGATGAATCGAATAGCACAGATAATTTCCCGCGCGAACATGAACCGTCCCACCGCCCGCCGCAGCCGCCGCCTCGATCGCGCGATCAATCGCCCGAGCATCAAGCGCAGCTCCATCGCCCTTAGCCCCAAACTCCATCACGTCGTAAACCATCCTCGAAGCTGCCCCGGGTGGGTGCCCCATTTCTCGTGCGTCTTGTGCGCGAGAAAATGGCGCTTGCGGAGCAAGCACACCGCCAGGAATCAACATCCCCGCGCCCTTCAAAAATCTTCGACGGCCACTCTCATCAAATTTCATGGTCACCTGCTTTTGTTATTCCGATCAGTACGGGGGCCCCACTCAGGCCCGCCTTTGGCCTGAGCGGAAAAGTTGACCCGTCACCGCGCCGCAACTCTCTTCAAATAGAATCTGAAAAAATCCTCCGCATTCGAATCCAGACAAACCTGCGCATTCACCGCCCCCGGCTCCTCGCGCGTGTACCCCTTCTCATCCACGCGAAGATGCAACCCAGTCACCGGACACAGCTCCGGCCGCAGCACATACACCACCGTCATCGCATCAAATAAAGTCGGCGTCTCCTGCCCCCACAAGTGATACAGCACCGCCAGCTGATCCGTCACCGCCGTCCCCTGGCTGAACAAAAACGCCCGCTTCACTTCATCCAGCTTCAACTGAGTCGAATCCAGCGGCATCACATACAGCGGCACACCCGCGGCAAACAATTTCTGCGCCGAAGGAACGTCGTTCAAGATATTCCACTCCGGCATCGGCGCTACCGGTGCCGTATATCCCAGATCGCCATACCCGCGCCGCACCGACCCGCCCATCAGCACCACGCGCTTCAACTTGCGAAACGTCGCCGCATCGCGATCGATCACCGCTCCCACATTCATCAGCGGCCCAATCGCAATCAGCGTAATCTCGCCCGGATACTTCCGGATCTGCTGCAGAATAAACTCCGCTGCATCGCCATGCGACGTTTTCACAAATCGCCCATCGGCATACTTTCGCTGCGACATCGGATTCTTCGTCGCCGCAGCCTTCCCCGCAAAGACAAGAATCCCCCCGTGCCCGATCTCCCCTAACAACCGATCCGCAATCCGCGCCCGCGTCTCCGTATCGCCGAAGGTAGTCGTTACCCCCAGAATCTCCAGCTCCGGACTCTTCACCGCCAGCGCCAGCGCAAACGCATCGTCAATATCATCCCCAATGTCCGTGTCGATGATGACCTTATCCTGGGCCCACAACGCAATCGAGCAAAGAGAAAACGTAAGCGCAATCGCAAGCATACGAAAAACTCTGAGGCAACCACTCCCTTTCATTCGCTCCAGCTCCAGCCGCGAAGCGGCAAAAGAATACAGCCCACGGGGCAAGCCGTGGGTAAAGTTGAAGAATGATAACAAGCCCCGAAGGGGCGAAAGAAAGCCGCGCAGGCCTCAAAGACGATGTCATTCCGAACCGGCGCGAAGCGCCGGTGAGGAACCCGCTTTGAACCCCGTGTCCCCCAACCCACAACGTGTCCCACGCAACACTTCCTTCACAAAGCCACAACCCCTAACTCCAGCCAAATCAACGAAGCCCCAAAAGGCCCGCCCCGTGCACCTTCTCAAGGCGCCGCAAGCCGGCAGGAGGCAACCACATGACCCGCATCAACGCAATTCGTTCCACCGAAAAAAACAATCTAGTAGCCTGGGGTAAAAAGAATTTGACCAAAGACAACGCTGCCGCGCTTCTCTTCGCCGCGCTGCTCGTCGCCTGTGCCGTCACCGTCGGATGCTCCAGCGACAAACCCAAGCCCGTCAGTTCCGGCACTCAGCTACCGGTCGCTCAGACGCCAGTACCCGCGCCCTCAACCATGCTCGCCGAAAGCAAGCCCGAGCCCAAGCCAGCAAAGAAAATCGTGCCCAAGAAGCCCGCAACCGTGAACTATACCGACAAAACTTACGGCGTCACTTTCGAATATCCGCGCCGCTACGCCATCGAGACCGGCAGCGCCGCGACCGATCTGCTCGAATCGAGCCCAGTTCCCATGAACTTCGTGCAGACCGGCGGAGTCGCGCTCGCCGCCGTCGAACTTCCCGAATCCATTTACGCCAACACCGATTTCTCCTCTGCATTTTTTAACGTGAGTGTGCACAAAGGCCTCACCGCCGATCAATGCGGAGAATTCGCGGTTCCGCAACCCAAAGTGGTCGCGGCCAAGTTGTCGATGGAAGAAAAACCCGCAGACACGAAAATGCCAGAATCGAAACCAGCAGAAAGCAGCAGCACGCAAGCGCCCGCGACCGAAGCGACGTCCAACGTTGCCCCCGAAACGTGTCATCCTGAGGACGGCACGAAGTGCGGTCCGAAGGACCTAACGACAGCTTCAGCTTCCACGAGCGCGGAAAAGACCACCACCGCAGCGTCAACCGCATCGAACGTCGCGCCAGAGCCGCAAGGCTCCAAGCTGCTCCTCGGCGACCTCGAACTCCGCGGCACCGAAGCCGTCTCCGGAGAAGGCACGCGCCAGAGCGACTCCAAGTACTTCCATGTCTACCAGAATGGCGCCTGCTACGAGTTCGCCATGAACGTGACCACGGTCGCCTCCGAAGAAGGCATCTCCAAGCACGTCGATCGCGACAAAGTCTTCACCCGCCTGGAGCAGATTCTCTCGACGGTGAAGATCAATCCGGTCACGCCGCAAGAGGTCACTGCCGAAGCCCCAGCCCAAACCGCAGCCACCCCAGCCCAGTAACAACTCGACCGGTGCCCCACTCAAGCCCGCCGTTGGCTTGAGTGGGGATTTTGACTTTTCCCCCGATTCCTCACTCACGCAACTTCTTGCATATTGACAAGCCCCCAAACCCCGAACAAAATACACGCGGTTCCCCCAACGCAATCCTCGCTTCCCGCACCCAGCAAAGAACCTCTAGGAGAAAAAACAGATGCCAACCCTTCGTTTCGCTGCCGCAGCGCTTCTCACCCTGCTCGCAACCATTGCCCTCCACGCGCAAAATCCGGCGACCGCGCCTGACGCGGGACTCTACATCAGTTTCTTTACAGGTGCTGGATATCAGAACGTAACTTGGGTCGTCTGTGGATCGACCGCCCAGACCGAGGGCTGCTATGACTCCGGAAGTCTCGGACCGTTTGGCCGCGCCGGCGCCATGATCGAGGGTAATCCGGCCGTCAACGTTTCCACGAACACGGTCACGCGCGCGATCTATGTGGTCGACATCGGCGCCGGCAGCAGCGGCAACGGCGTCAAGCTCAACGTCTACAAACGGACCGACGTCATCACCTCCACCTTCGACACCACGACCATCACACTCACCCGCACTATAACCCTGCCGCTTACCGGAGGCAGCACCGCCCTCTGCTCCATGGCAGCCAATACCGGCTTTCTCTTTATCGGAACAGATCAGAGCCCATCGGGAGTCCGCGTGCAGAAAAATAATCTCGCCGTCACGCAAATTGGCGGCTTCGATCCGCCCATCAACGTAACCGGGGTTACCGCGGACAAGTACGGCTATGTCACGATGACTTTCGGAGGTTTCACCAGCGGCGAGAACGGATTTGTGCAGTTCGGTCCCAATGGCCAAGGCGTTGCAGATGGCGGCGGAGCCTGGTTCATGCTGAACAACACGGCTGGCCTCTCCACCACAACCCTGCCTCCGGCGACCTCCCAACCGGAGATTCATCTTGCAGTCCGCCCCAAGTCGGCCAGCAATGGCACGACGAAACAACCCTAAATCAGACGCCCCATCCTGACACCCCGCGTTAAAAAGGTGCCAGGATGGGGTACTTCGGCCGTCACATCGGGGGGAGGCGCTAACCGGCTTTGTTCGAAAGATTCAGATAGCTGTTCACCTCGGCAATCGGAAGGTTTAGACTGCTCGCGATCTGCGTCACTCTCTGCCCTTCATTGTGAAGCTCAAACACCCGTTGCGCCGTGGTCAACTGCACCGTGTCCGTCGCCCTTTGTGCGAGTTGTTGCGGCGGCTGCGGAGGACGAGCCACCGGCTGACTTCCTTGCACACCTGCGGCTGACCCCGTGGCTACAGACAAGTTGTGGATGGCTGCGGTACTCATACAAGCCTCCTAATCTTCTTATGACGCCGAGATCGGCAACTCGCCAGGTAATATGAGCGGAATTCGCGCGCCGGTCACCAGAAAAATCCATCCAGGTCCCAAAGCCGGAACCGGAAAAATGCTCGCGCTCGACCCTTTCGTTCGCCAACATGAAAATCCTATCAACAACCGCCTTGATCTTTGGTCCATCCCTCCTTCGTAATCTCGCGGTGCAACTCGTCCCGCTCCATACTCCTCCCATGGGCCTCGATCACGTTTTGCTCGACTTCTTCTCCCGCGCTGCCGCCGGCGCGGCCACCGTCCTGATCATCATCTTCCTTGTTGGTCTTGGCATTCCCCGCCGCTCCGAAGTTGCCCTACGTCGCACGCGGCGTTAACCGCGAAACGCCCCGTCGCCAGCTGCGAAACTTCTTTCCTGCCCAACATTTGACGCTCCCTCCGCCCACATGAGATAGTGCACGTTCCACCGCAGTCACTCTAATGTTGGAGCCCCTTGCCCGCAATGACTCCGCTCATTCCCCGGGACAACAGTTTTTTCGTTATGTTCTCCCAAATGTCGGAGAACCTCATCGCCGGCGCGCGTGTCATGGTCGATCTCTTCACCGACTACACCAACGTCGACCGCAAAATTTCTGAGATCCGCCGCATCGAGCGTACCGGCGACGAACTCACGCACGCCGTTCTGACCAAGCTAAACCAGACGTTCATTACGCCCTTCGATCGCGAGGACATTCACCAGCTAGCCTCTTCGCTCGACGACGTTCTTGATTTTCTCAACGCCGCCGGCGCCCGCATCATCATGTACCGCATCACCAATCCGCCGCCCGCGGCGCTCGATCTCTCCCGGCTCATCCTGCAGCAGGCCGAAGAGCTTCACCGCGCCCTGCCCCTGCTCCGCAAAAGCGGCGACATCATGACGCACTGCGTCGAAATCAACCGCATTGAGAACGAGGCCGACGTCGTTTCCCGCGCCGCCATCGGCCGCCTCTTCGACGAAGAGAAAGACCCCATCACCCTGATTAAGAACAAAGAACTCATCGAATTCCTCGAACTGGCCACCGACAAGGCCGAAGACGTCGCCAACGTGCTGGAAACCGTGATCCTGAAAAATTCCTGAACCTTCGTGAAACCTGACCTCCTCCTTCTGATCATCACCGTTCTGGTCGCCCTGGCCTTCGACTTCCTCAACGGATTTCACGATGCCGCTAACTCCATCGCCACCGTCGTCTCCACGCGCGTCCTTTCGCCGAAGCTCGCCGTAGTATGGGCGGCCTTTTTCAACTTCGTCGCCGCTTTTCTGCTCGGCACTGCCGTCGCCAAAACCATCGGCAGCGGCATGATCCGCATTGAAGTCGTTACCCAATACGTCGTCATCGCCGGTTTGCTGGGCGCCATCGTGTGGGATCTTGTTACCTGGTGGTGGGGACTTCCAACTTCTTCGTCGCACGCGCTCATCGGCGGAATGGCAGGAGCCGCCATCATGCGCGCCCGATCCTTTCACGTCATTATCGCCAGCGGCTGGAGCAAGACTCTCATCTTCATCGTCGTCGCGCCCATCATGGGCCTCATCCTCGCCTTGTTCTTCATGACCGCGGTTTTCTGGATTCTTCGGCGCAAGCCGCCACGCCGTATTGACGCGTGGTTCCGCAGATTGCAGCTTCTATCTGCCGGAGCCTACAGCCTCGGACACGGCGGCAACGACGCTCAGAAAACCATGGGCATCGTGGCCAGCGCTCTGTTTAGCGCAAAAATCATCACTGCCGAGGAATTCAAAGCAGGCTGGGGACACTATCACTGGCCGATCATCCTCGCCGCACACACTGCGATCGCGCTCGGCACTTACTTCGGTGGATGGCGCATCGTGCACACTATGGGCTCGCGCATCACTAAGCTCAAGCCGGTCGGCGGATTCTGCGCCGAAACCGCCGGAGCCATCACTCTGTTCGCAACCGCGCTCGCCGGCATCCCCGTCAGCACCACGCACACCATCACCGGCGCGATTGTTGGTGTCGGCGCAACCCATCGCCTCTCCGCCGTCCGCTGGGGCGTCGCCACCAGAATCGTTTGGGCCTGGGTATTTACCATCCCCACCGCGGCCCTGGTCGCAGCCTTCTTCTTCGCGCTGATCCAATTCATCCACCCCGGGGCGTGATTGCGAATAATCTTGGCTTCTTTAACGCAAGGATTGCGAGTTGCTCGTGTTTCCACTTGCTTGACGGAGATTAAGAGGCTGTACGCCAGGTGCTTCCTTGGGCATCCCCGCGGATCCGCTTAGAGCCATATTCCCATAAATATGGTAATATGGGAAAGTGAAGACAACGCTGGAAATTCCGGATTTTTTGTTCCGCCGTGCCAAATCTCTCGCGGCCGAACGTGGCATACCTCTGCGACAATTCGTTACCGAGGCCGTCCAAGAGAAATTAAAGACCACGACCTCGGAAAAACCGTGGATGAAACATATGGGCAAGCTCAAGCACCTTGGCAAGGAGAGACGGCAGATTGACAAGCGCGTAGAGGAAGCTTTCGAAGGAATCGATCCGGAAATCTGGAAATGATTCTGAACAATTCTTGAATGATCGTTGACACAAATGCCTTGTCTGCGGCCGCAGACGATGATCCTGACGTCATCGCGGTCCTAGCCGACGCCGAACTGATGACCATCCCGGTGATCGTGTTAGGTGAGTACCGCTACGGAATCGCACAATCGAGGCACCGTTCCGCCTACGAACGTTGGCTGACCGGATTGCTTCGTGATTGCGTGGTTTTGGACGTGAACCAGTCCACCGCTCAACACTATGCCGATATCACCCTCGACTTGAAGCGGATCGGCAGACCCATTCCGACGAATGACATTTGGATAGCAGCACTGTGCCGTCAACACTCGCTTCCACTGCTCAGCCGCGATCGCCACTTCGACTTTGTTGCGGGCGCCAGACGCCTCGATTGGTAAAGTCGAAAGAGAGACCTCTCCATTCGCGAGACTATCCTTTTTTCAAGAAAACATGCGTGGCGTTCTCGCCCGCAACAGTCCGCTCCACCTTGTAGCCGAGCTGATGAAGATTCATCCCCGCAAACAAATTCTCGCCTTCACCCAGCAGCACGGGTGACACCGCCAGATGCAACTCATCGATCGCGCCGGCAGCAAGATACTGGCGAATCGTAGCTGCGCCGCCGCCAATGCGAACGTCTTTCCCTTGGGCCCCAGCCTTCGCCTGCTTCAGCGCCACCTCGATTCCATCGGTGATGAAATAAAAAGTCGTTCCACCTTTCATCTCAAGAGGCGCCCGCGCATGATGAGTAAGCACAAAAACCGGCACATGATACGGAGGCGTATCGCCCCACCATCCCTTCCATGAGTCGTCGGGCCAGGGGCCGCGCACAGGCCCAAACATGTTGCGGCCGAGAATCCACGCGCCGACATTTTCAAACGACTTAGCTGCCATATCGTTGTCGACTCCGCGCGATCCTCCGCTTTTGCCCTGTATCTTTTGGAAAACTTCCGTCTGAAAAAACCACGAGAACATCTCGGGCCCGCGAACGCCGAGTGGATTCTGCAAATCCTGCCGCGGCCCCGCGCCATAGCCATCAAGCGCAACAGAAAAGGAAGCAACTCTCACTTTGCTCATCCTGAGCTGATTGCATTTCGGTTCACCAGATGCAAAATTTCCACGCTTGTTAGGGCATCCCGAGACCGCCTGAGGCCCTGCAATCGCCCGTGACTGCGGTCACTGATGGTTCGCTCCGCGCTGCGTATGGTCGAAGGCAAGACTTCCGCCGTTCAACGGAGCGAACCAATCGTGAACCCCACCTTTTCCCGCAGAAATTTCATTCAGACCTCAGTCATCGCCGGAACCGCCATCGCCGCTGGAGAGCACTTCATCAATCCCGCACGAGCCGACGCAGCATCGGTGCCGACGAAGCCACCCTTCCCAGTGGCGGACTATCACGTCCACTTAAGCCCCACCCTATCGATCGAGCAGGCACTCGAGCTGGGCAAAACACGCGACGTTCAGATTGGCATCGTGGAGCATCCCGGCCCCGGATTCCCCATCAACACCGACGCCGAGCTCAAGCAGTACATCGATGGCTTGCGCAAGTATCCCGTGCGCGTCGGCCTGCAACCGGTGTACGTCGGCTGGTCTAAAGCTTTCTCAAGAAGCCTGCTCGATCGACTCGACTACATCCTCATGGACGCCCTCACGCTCCCCAACAGCGACGGCACCTGGCTGGCGATCTGGCAGATCGACACCCACGTCGACGACGAAGAAGCCTTCATGTCGCGCTACATGCAATTCATCGAGCAAGTGATGACCGCTGAGCCCATCGACATCTTCGCCTGGCCAACCTTTCTCCCCGTCCCCATCGCGCGCCAGTACAGCCAGCTCTGGACTCGCCAGCGCCGCGACCGCATCATCGATCTGGCCAAGGCGAAGGAATTGGCGATCGAAATCAATGAAGTTGCCCACGTACCCGACGAAGACTTCATCCGCCAGGCCAAGCGAGCCAACCTGAAGTTCACCTTCGGCACCGACTCACGCAACCAGAACGCCGCCCACTTCTATTACTGTTATCAAATGGCGAACAAATGCGGATTAACCGAATCCGATATGTTCACGCCGAAGAAGAAGTGAGCTGAGCGCGGATCCGCTGCAAGTGACTCGGAATCACAATCCCATCTCGGTACCTCCGTAACCCGCGTAACCCGAATTGATTAGGTCTCCGACTTCACCACAGCAAATACTCGTAGCATGAAAAATTCTGCCATCTTCGCCGCGCTCCTGGTTTGCGGCTTCGCCGCCTTCGCGGGCGCGCAAGATAATCGTGTCTTCGACTGGACTCCCGCCAACGCCGAAACCATCCCTCTGGAGCCCGCCAGCCTCCACGCCGGCCGCACCTACCACCCCGCCGCCGGAGGCGGGAACATGCACGTAAATATCGAGACGCGATATCCGGTCACCGTCGCCATGACCTGGGCCGACGCATGGGACGCCGCCATGCAGCACCCCGATGCTCCCGTGAATTTCGAATTCCTCTGCATCAAGGAGCATGTCACCGGCACGATTTACGAGTGTCATCTGCCGTCCGAGCGGCCCATGATCATTACCTTCCGCGACGAACGCCGGCCGGAAAGGCCGGTCGTCACGACCATCGGCGCCATCCTCGGCCCCAACGTCCGGCAATTCATTTCGCCTAACGATCTCCACATCCAGTACTTCAGCTGGACCTGCGTAAACAACTGCGTGCAGCCCTGCTTCGAGTGGCGCCGCATTCTGAACGAAAAATACGAAGTGACGTCCGCGCCCAAGGTCTACAGCCTGATGACCCCCGACCACGACGGCCAGGAACTCAACGTGAAGATCAAGTCGCCGATCCCCCTGACGGTCGCTCTGCTGCCCTCGCATCTCGCCGACCAGGTCTACGACAAGACCGTAACCCTCACCGACGCCCTCGACCAAACCGGATGCAAGGAACGCGGCGTCCAGTCAATGACCTTCCACTGCACCTTCAACGTCGCCAACGGCACGCAAACGCTCCTTATCCTTCCCGACATCGAATCTTCCGGCAAGAAGAAAGCCACAGTTGAGGCCGATACGGTAAAGTGCGTGGATCACTGCGACCTGTTGACCCCGCCGAATCCGTAGCGCTGCTCTGGGGTTACACGGTGCTTCCTTAAAGTTCAGGCTTCGGCGATAACGGCGATCGACACTCGTAGGCCTGGAATGCGGACGGGTAACTTCGCACCTTGCCGCGCCGGCGGATTCTCAGGAAACCACTTCGTCCACTCTTCGTTCATCCCGGCGAAGTCCGCTTCGTCGAGCAGGATGACGGTTGCGCTGACAATGCGATCGAGCGAAGAGCCTGCGGCCTCAAGAATGGCAGATATATTTTTCAGGCACTGCCGCGTCTGCTCCTGGATGGTTTCGCCCGCAATCTTTCCAGTAGCGGGATCGTGAGGGCTAGTGCCGGAAACAAATACAAGTCCGGCCGCCCGCACGGCCTGGCTGTACGTCGGCGGCGGCGAGGGAGCACTCGCGGTTCGAATGATGTCTCTGGGCATGTGTTGCCTCCATGGTGTAAAGAGTCGCGCAGTCGGAGTCAGTGCTGAGAACTCATCTCATAAATCGATTCGGAAAGGGCACGGCTTCAGCCGTGCCGTAAAAGTCGCAAGATATGCGGGCTTTAGCCCCTGGGGCCAGCCCGGATTGCGAGCACCGATTCATTTACGAGATGGGCGGGTCGCACAACTCTTTGATTTCGATGAACCAAAGATCAACCCCAAAGGATGGGCCACCCACCGAAGGTTACTGCGGGTAGATATCGAGGAGGTTTTTCAGAAAATAGTATTCGAAGGCAAAGCTCCGAGGTGGTGTTTCTTCGTCATGGTCGGCGTCAATCTCGCTTGGGGCTGTAATTTCTTCGTATCGTTCTTTAATTCTGGCAATCTCCTTATCGCTGAAGTTTCTCCGAATAGCTGGGAAGGCGGCTTTGGCTCTCTTCATATTGGGAAACTTGCTACAAATCTCTTCCTTTGCAGCATCAAGTTTCTTGACCAGCGCGTCATCCATCATTTTTTGCCAACTTGCGAGTTCGGGTCTACACAGTCTGGAGGGATAGCAGAAGCGAACGACTTGAGACTAACTCTATAGGCGTCGAAGCACACGAAATCCCTTTCTATCCCCGATTCCTTGTTGGCCCTGCCTTTCACGTCTGGGCATGGGATTCTGGCGGGGTCAGGCGAGGTGTCGTTTACATCTTTGACGCAGGATGTAAAGTGCATCCAAGTGAGGAATGTCTTCAAGCGTTGGTCGTGAGTGCCAAACCAGAGCTTCAGATTCTCGGTGATCGCCGTTTCTTCAGGCGTGCTCTGGCCTATCTCCACATCTTCAAGCAGAGTCTTGATGTGTTCATTTCCCGCGCTGCTGCCATCCGAATCTTTCAGCGCAATGATGGTGTGCAGCGCAGCTTTTGCAAACTGCTCACTCACAAGATTAGGTTTTGCGGGGGACTCTTTCGTGGGCTTGGTCTGGGAGGACGGTGAGGGTTTGTCTTGAGCAAAAGCTATGGAAGCAACTCCGATGAAAACAACGCACCAAATCTTCCGCATCTATTTCCCCCGAATGATTCTGGACGAGTCCCAGCAAAAGTCAAACGAAAAAGCGATAAGGACAGCCCCGATTCTCTGCATTGTCCTCCCCTCTTTCGCTGGAATTGGGGGCTGGCTCAACCCTTCGCATGATTCCCAATTTGGGGTTGCCCCATCCTTCCCGCGCTTTTTGCGGGAGGATGGGCCTGGGCTGCAGCGCGGCCCGCCTTCTCCGCGATTCTGCAATAATTAGGCTTGGCGGTGCTAGATGAGCGGCGAAATTCAACGGAAGCTCAGGACACTACGTTCCGATTATCTCGAAGTAACCGGAAAGCCGTTCGCAAACTTCTTCTGCCCAGTCCTGTTCCGGGACGAGGAAGTTCCACTTTGCCGTGCACACATTTTGAACGCCGCGTTTCCGAATTCGTCGCGGAATTGGACGGTTCAGCGGGCTGACGTCGACAACTTCTTTGGGCACGCCTTCGAGAGCGATTTCGTAGATATTCAGTACCAAGACCAGTCAATTGCTGAGCGTGCACTTGGCGATCCAACCCTTTCCCGCAAACTGCGGCCAAGAATACGGATCGACGGGGAAGAAGTGGAGCATTTCATCACAACCGGGCCCATTCCCACGCACTTTACCGAAGCCCGCGTCGAAGGACCGAGTGGACCTGTCCGACTTGGTTTGAAAATTCATCCGGACGATGCGCCGGACATCGCCCGATGGCAGATCGTAGTTGAGAAGGACATCCGTCTGGCGGCGCTTGTCTCAGCCCTCAAAGCTGCTCACCTCACACTATTCGAGATGCTCGGCTACAGATATGCCCTCTCAGCCGGCGGCTATTTCTTAGGGCACGATGTCCTCGGGAATTTCTTTCTCAAGAACAAAGGCAAAAACAAGGCCGACCTTATTGTGAACGGGCTATCTCATTTTCGGGAGTTCGCGAACATGATGCGCCCGTTGTTGACTCCTCCACCGGATCTAAAGGGAACAGCTGCAGATCAATCTGTGTTTGTATGTCGCTGCGATGGTGATATCCCCTGGGGCATCATCGTTTTTGTCAAGACGGGCGATCTCGTGCACAGCGTACTAGTGCCGGTACTGGACTCCGAGAGCGCCGCCGCTAGGTTCATGACGTTCCTAAGGGGGCAAGGATGCACGATAAGGGCTAACAGGTGCAGGCTGGAGGGGCAGAAGTGGTTCGGAGCAAAAGACCATGAGCTTCTGAAATGGCCCACCGCAGCTTTCGAAGAGCCCGTGTTCCAAGAACCATAACTAGAAGCCTATCCGTCCAAAAGGAAAAGGCCACATTCATGTCTGAATGTGGCCTTTATTAATGCCGGCAACGACCTACTCTCCCACACACTTTCGCGTGCAGTACAATCGGCCCAGCGGGGCTTAACTTCCGTGTTCGGGATGGGAACGGGTGGAACCCCCGCGGTAAGATCACCGACGTCTTTAGCAGCTTTTGGCTATTGGCTCTTGGCCTTTAGCTTTGCCGTGCTGGTGCACGCTTGGCGCACATCCCTTCCAGCTTTCGGCGCTGCAAACTTGAGGCGCTTGCGCGGCGTCTGAGCCGCGCGCCGAAATCCTGAGCCGCGGTTTCGATTCAAGCGGCGAAGGATCTCAAACGCCAAAACTCTCAAAGAGCGTGAGGACGAAACCTCACAACTGAATAGATTGGATTTTTTGAGAGCTGACAGCCGATAGCTGACAGCTCTTACAAAGCAAATCTGATCGGCGCCCAGCGTCAGCATAATCTTACTTTCTCCTCCGCCCAAGTTCTGGCGGGTGGAGAAAACTGCTTCCGTTTCAGCTCAGGTTCTAGCTGAGAGCTGAAAGCTGATAGCTGACGGCTGGTTTTAATGCACCGAGTAAATTTTATGGTCAAGCCGAACGGGCGATTAGTACGGGTAAGCTGCACGCATTGCTGCGCTTCCACTTCCCGCCTATCAACCAGGTAGTCTTCCTGGGCCCTTCTTATCCCTTACGGGTTGGGAGATCTCATCTTGAGGAGTGCTTCCCGCTTATATGCATTCAGCGGTTATCACAACCGAACTTCGCTACCGAGCGGTGCCATTGGCATGACAGCTCGAACACAAGAGGTTCGTCCATCCCGGTCCTCTCGTACTAAGGACAGGTCCTCGCAAATCTCCTACGCCCACAACAGATAGGGACCGAACTGTCTCGCGACGTTCTGAACCCAGCTCACGTACCGCTTTAATAGGCGAACAGCCTAACCCTTGGAACCTTCTACAGCTCCAGGATGCGA
>Ga0335081_10000183_pt1 | contig 121965 bp, 100 predicted proteins | sample Lox_Sample_35_FD_206713 | JGI IMG/M metagenome (GOLD analysis project Ga0335081, IMG submission 206713) | Soil microbial communities from Loxahatchee National Wildlife Refuge, Florida, United States - Lox_Sample_3.5 | ecosystem: Environmental > Terrestrial > Soil > Wetlands | place: USA...
ACCTTTCGCCGCGCGTCTTTAAGTCTGCTTCTGGCTTTCCTCGCGGCTTGTCAGTCTGCGCCAATCCATCTCACGCAGACGCCCTCGGCGCCGGCCGCGGTCGAGGCGCGACCGACGGCGACTCCGCTGGCCGGCAGCCAGCTCGGGATAGCCGAGGCATCCCTCAAGGGAATCACGATCCAGGTCTGGCATCCGTGGTTTGGCGTGGAGGCGAACCTGTTTCAGTCGCAGGTGGACGAATTCAATCAGACGAATCAGTGGGGGCTCAGGGTTTTATCGACAAGCCAGCTCGATTACAACGAGTTATTCCAGGACGTTGAAACTGCTTTTGCGAGCTCCAGTCCACCTCAACTTGTGATCGCTTTGTCTGCGGACGCCCTGGTGTGGAACGCGAACGGCGACGTGGTTGACCTGACGAACTATGTTAATGATCCTCAATATGGATTCGGTGGCGGAGACGTGAAGGACATCCCCTCCGTTTTTTGGAGTCAGGATGAGGCTGCCGGACAGCGGCTGGGAATCCCGGCGGAACGTTCGGCACGCTTCGTGCTCTACAACGAAAGCTGGGCGCGCGAACTTGGCTTTAATTCTGCGCCCGTCAGCGCCGACGAGTTTCGCCAGCAGGCTTGCGCGGCACATGCGACGATGTTGAACGACAAGGACAAATCGAACGACGCCATGGGCGGATGGCTCGTGGATACCCAGCCCATGACGGCACTCTCGTGGCTGACCGCGTTTGGCGGCGGCGTGCTCGACGGAAATAATTATCGCTTTTTGACCCCGAACAATATTGCCGCGCTCACATTCCTGAAGCAACTCTATGCGGATGGCTGCGCCTGGACTACATCGGATTCCCCCAGTGTTTACGATGCCTTTGCCACTCGCAAGGCGTTATTCTCGACGGCAAGTCTCGAGGAATTGTCTGACCAATCGCGCGCGTTCGGGGCCGCGAACAGTTCCGACGAATGGACCGTGCTGGCTTTTCCCGGCAATTCCCAAAGCGGCTTGTTCGTTTATGGTTCATCCTATATTATGTTGAAGTCCACGCCCCAACAACAATTAGCGTCGTGGCTGTTCATGCGCTGGATGCTGTCTCCGGAGAATCAAGCCAAATGGGTGGAAGCCTTGGGCCTGTTCCCATTGCGGGCTACCTCCATGGAACTGCTCAAGGATTACAGCGACAGTCATCCGCAGTGGAATGCCGCGTTGGCTCTTCTGCCGAACGCGCAGATCCAGCCGCAATTGGCTTCGTGGCGCAAGGTCCAGACCGTGTTGGGGGATGGATTCTCCTACATGTTTCGCACTGGCCTCGATAATCAACCGGCGATTGCCTCCAATCAACCCGCCGCGATTCTCAGTCAGATGGATTCGATCGCGCGCGAACTGTCAAAATGATGATCCTATGAAACTGTATCTGGTAGATGGCACATATGAACTCTTTCGAAATCACTTCGGCGCGCCGCCCAAGCAAGCGCCTGACGGCCGACAGGTTGGCGCGACGCTCGGCTTGTTGAGGAGTTTGTACATGCTTTTGTCCTCGCCGGACGTCACCCATGTGGCGGTTGCATTCGATCATGTGATTGAATCCTTCCGCAATGGTTTGTATTCCGGATACAAAACTGGTGAAGGCGTTGAACCCGATCTCTTGAATCAATTTTCTCTGGCCGAAGAAGCCGTGTCTGCATTGGGCGTGGTCGTCTGGCCCATGATCAAATTTGAAGCCGATGATGCACTAGCAACCGCCAGCGCACGATTCAAGCAAGAAACGGATGTTAAGCAGATCGTTCTGTGTTCGCCGGATAAGGATTTGGCGCAAGTGGTTTCAGGCAAGAAGGTTGTATGTTGGGACCGCCGGCGTGAGATCGTGCTGGATGAATCAGGCGTGGTGGAAAAATATGGCGTGCATCCCGAATCGATTCCCGACTGGCTGGCGTTGGTCGGCGATTCAGCAGATGGGTATCCTGGCATCCCCGGCTGGGGAGAAAAATCCGCATCGGCCGTGCTGGCGCGCTATAAGCATTTGGAGGCGATACCCGCCGATCCAGCAAAATGGCGAGTCACGTCGTTGAGCGCGGGACGCGCCGCGCGTCTGGCAGAAAACCTGCAGACGCACCGCGCGGCGGTGCTTCTTTATCGGAAACTGGCAATTCTGCGCGAGGACGTTCCGCTCAAAGAAGAACTCAGCGATTTGGAATGGAAAGGCGCGCAGCAGAAATTGAAAGAGCTGTGCAAAAAGTTGGGCGAAAAGAGTTTGCCCGAGCGGATTTCGCGCTGGCGTTCTTCCTGATCGCTGTTATTTTATTTTTCCTGGCAAATCTTTTGCCTGGAATGGTCCTGCTTCCATCATCAAGGCGCGGGCAGCATCCACTTTATCCCACACATTCCACAACAAAACTCCGTGCACGCGGCTGCCTTCCAAATAATAGACCACGCCTTTCTTGAACGGCTCCTGCCAGTCGGACACGACTTCCAGCCGGCTGCTCAATTCGCCAACCGCCTCATATCCCAGTTCGAACAGGTCGGAATAGAACATCGGTACGTGCGTGTATGCTTCGTCCGCCCCGCCCATGTTGCGACCCGCCAGCCTGCCCATGCGAATGGCGTTATCTTCATGCTCCACGCGGATCATCTTTGCCAGCGCGGAATGATGAAACATGGCAACATCGCCTGCCGCGTAGATCTCGGGCGCCGACGTTTCCAGTTTGTCATTGACCACGATGCCATTTTCGATCTTCAACCCGGCTTCGCGCGCCAATTCGACATTGGGGCGGATGCCGAGTCCGCCGACCACGCCGTCGACCTCAAACGCGCCTCCGCTTTTCGTCCGGAGTGAGAAGCGTTCACCCTTCTTTTCCATGCTCGTGACCGAATCGGCGGGCACCACATCGACGCCCTTGCCACGATAGTATTCGTTTAGGTAATTCGCCAGGTCCTTTGGATATATGTTCGCGCCGATGGCATCTTCCAGGAAAACCATCGTCACTTTCTTGCCGACCATGGTCAATGCCGCTGCGATCTCCGAGCCGATGAAGCCGCCGCCGATGACGAGGAAACTTTCCTTCTTATCCGCCAGCGCGCGCAGGCGGTGATAATCCTGCAAATCGCGGAAATAAATAATGTCACTGCCGCCAAATGGCAGGTGGATCGGCGAGCCGCCTGTGGCCATCAACAATTTCTCGAATGAATATTCTTCGCCTTGGTCATCACGAGCAGATTTTTTCTTTGGATCGAAATGTGTTATTTTGCGCCCCAATGAAATTTCCGCGCCCAGGCTTTGCGTGTTGCGCCAAACTTTTTCCATCGGACGGCCCTTCCACAATCCCTTTGAGAGATTCGGGCGCATATAGGGCGGATCGACCTCCATGCCGACCAGACCGATCGAACCATCTGTGTCCAACTCGCGGATTCCACGGACTGCGGCATCGCCCGCCAGCCCGCCGCCGATGATCAAATATTGGTAGTGCTTCATTGCGACCTCCTAGAATGTAACCACAGGATTTAGACGCAGCCACCGGGACAAGCTTACTTGCGCAGGCAGACCAGCCCTTTGAGATACATGCCTTCGGGAAAGTTCAGGGCGATGGGATGATCGGCGTCCTGTGCCAGATGCTCGACGATTTGCGCCACGACGCCCGCGTCCAGCGCGGCGGAGGCGACAATTTTTTGGAACAAGGCCGCGTCCACTCCGCCTGAGCAGGAAAAGGTGACCAAAATTCCATTTGGACGCAGTAACTTGAACGCCAAGAGATTGATATCCTTGTAGCCGCGCGCGGCTTTCTCGGCTTGCGCGGCGGTCGGCGCAAACTTTGGCGGGTCAAGAATGATCGTATCGAAGGAGCGGCCCTCGTCGCGGAATTTCCGCAGCACTTGGAATACGTCGCCTTCGAGAAATTCCACTTTTTCAAGCGGGAATCCGTCAAGTTCAACATTCTGCCGCGCCAGAGTCAATGCTTCTGCTGAAGCATCCACCGATAGAACAGATCTTGCGTCACCGGCTAAGGCGTTGACCGTAAAACCACCCGTGTAGCAAAAACAATCCAATACGTCTCTGTCCTTTGACCAGTCGCGCACGCGCCGACGGTTGCGGCGTTGATCCAAATAGAAGCCGGTCTTGTGACCCCGTTCAAGGTCAACACGAAATTTCAGGCCATGTTCGGTAATTGTGATGCGGGCCTCGGAAATCGCACCGCGCACGGTCCGAACGCAAGGCTGCAAGCCTTCCAGTTCCCGCACGTCGGCGTCGGAGCGTTCATAAATGTTTTTCAAGCCGGTTTCTTCGAGCAGAAGTCTGGCGATGGTCTCCTTCCAAAATTCGGAACCGGCCGTCAGGGATTGAAGAACGAGGATGTCATCATAGCGATCCACGATCAAACCCGGGATGCCGTCAGATTCGGCATAAATCAAACGGATCGCGTCGGTATCCTGCAAATCAAATAATAAGTCCCGGGCATGGAACGACCTTCGGATCCGCTGGCGAAAGAAATCGGTGTCCACACTTTCATCTTCAAACGTCCAAACGCGGATGCGGATTTGCGACTGAGGCGAGTACGCGCCGCGCGCCAGGAACTCGCCGTTGCAGGAGAGCACATCCACCGTCGCGCCGGACCCGATTGCATCATCCGCATGGTCAACCGCGCCGGAGAAAATCCATGGATGGCGGCGCAAGATGGATTTCTCGCGTCCCGCCTTGAGAATCACGGAGGGCATGTTTAGAGTGTATCACACGTGGTATCATCGCCATTGCGAATTATAGGAGATGGGCCCATACCCTTATTGGCGAGGCAAACCATGACATCGAATCTTGAAAAAATAGATCACATCGTTGTTCTCATGCTGGAAAACCGTTCGTTCGACAACATGCTCGGCTGGCTGGGGGCGAAAAACGGAAAGACGCAAAAGGTCAACGGCGTGGCGGGAAAGAAATTATCCAATCCCATCCCGCCGTATGCTGAAAGGCCCAGGGGCAAGAAGACGGTTCCGGTCTGCCGGGGCCATGTCATGACCAACCCAAGCCCCGACCCCGGTGAAGAGTATTATCACGTTAACACGCAACTTTATGGCATCGTGAACCCGCCTGAGAACCGCTACGAACCGTTCAACCGCAAGCCATATAATTTACCAAAGGATGGAAAGCTGCCGCGCCGGGCGCCCATGAACGGCTTTTTGACCGATTACATCAATGACTTCAACATGCTCCAGCACCGCATGCCTACCTATGACGAGTACAAGGTCATCATGGAATGTTTTGATGAAGACGATGTGCCGGTGATCAGCAAGCTTGCGAAGGAATACGCAGTCTTCGATGCCTGGCATTGCTCCGTGCCGAGCCAAACCTTCTGCAATCGTTCCTTCGTTCACTCCGGGACTTCGAACGGCGCGGTGACCAATGCGCCGTACTACAACTGGCTGCTTCATGACTCGCCGACGATCTTCAACCGCATCGAGGAAAAGAACGATCCCAATCTCACCTGGAAGGTTTATTACGACAAACTGGACGTCATCTCAATAGCTGGCCTGCTTAACCCGGCATTGTGGAAATATCATGGCAGCAACTTCCGATATATGGAAGACTTTGAAAGGGATGCCGCCCAGGGCGCCCTGCCAAGTTATTCATTCATCGAGCCGCGTCTGTTCATTGATCACAACGACCAGCATCCGCCGGCGGATGTGGAGGTATTCGGAACCTCGTCCGTGCTGGCTGGTGAACTTCTGATCCATCGCGTGTATCAAGCCGTGCGGAACGGAAAGAATTGGGAGCATACACTGCTCATCATCACGTACGATGAACACGGCGGCTGCTACGATCACGTCTCGCCGCCCGCCGCTGTGCCGCCGGACCCGAAGCAACCCAGCGGACAATATGATTTCAAGTTTGACCGCCTCGGCGTGCGGGTCGCGACTGTCATGATCTCGCCCTATATCAAGCGGGGCACAATCATCAGCGAGGTGTACGACCACGCCTCCATCATCCATACGATCTGCCAGCGCTGGGGGCTTGAGCCGCTCACTGAACGCGACCGGCACGCGAACAGTTTTGAAAAGGTGCTCAATGCCCAAACGCCGCGCGCGGATTTCCCAGCCATCAAGCCGCGCCCCTATGAAATTCCGGGGAACGTGCGCGAGGAGCCATTGAATGATCTGCAAAAAACGATTCTGTTTTTCGCGGCCGGTTTTGACGATGCCCTGCAAATGGAACGCGATGGGGATCTCCTTAAAAAAGCCGAGGACCTGCTCCAACTGGTAAAAGACGAGAACCGCATCGCCCACATCAAGAACACGGGCCAGGCCATCGAATTCATGAACGCGTTTGCGGATCGCCGCACGCGTCATGTCTCGCCTGGGATCTTCTTCAAGGAAATATGGAGGAAGATCAAGGCGCTATTTCATTAACCATCCCCGGCCTTGACATTCCTGACCAGAATGATCCATCGGTCAGGAGAACGGATATTTCATGATTGACTTCACTTCTGAGTTCGGAAAAACCGTCAAACGTCATATTGACCAGGATTATTTTATCTGGCTGACCACCGTTGACTCCAAGCTCCGGCCTCAACCCCGACCGGTGTGGTTCATCTGGGAGGACGATTCTTTCCTGATCTTCAGCGAGCCGAACGCGCACAAGGTCCAGCACATAAGGAAACATCCAAATGTGGCCTTGCATTTCAACACGGCGGACGAGAAGGGCGAGCAGGATGTGATTGTTATTGTTGGGAAGGCAGTCATTGATTCAAGTGTGCCGTCCGCCTATAAAGTTCCCGCTTATGTGAAAAAATATCAGGCTGGCATCGCAGATTTGGGATTGTCGCCGGATGAAATGGGCGACAAGTATTCGGTTGCGATTCGTGTCCAGCCGCTATCCATGAGAGGCTGGTAACAACAAAGGCGGGTCACCTGGAAGGCGGCCGTCCTTTGGTTATTCGATGATCCCGATTTGTTTTCCCGCCGTGGCGATCACGTCGATGGCACGTTCGATTTCACTTGGTTCATGCGCGGCGGTGACCGTAGCGCGTAGCCGGGCCAATCCTTCTGGCACAGCTGGCGAAACCACCGGCAGGACAAAGACATCGTGATGCTGTGCTTCGCGCGTCATGACAAACGCTTGCTCATCGGAACCGCACAGGACGGGAACAATCGCGGTGGTGGTCAGCAAGGTATCGAAGCCCGCCGACTTGAGGCCGTTGATGAATAGCCGCGAATTGTGGTTCAATTTCTCGATGCGCCAGGGTTCATCGAGGATCACCTTAAAGGCTTCATTGGCGGCGGCCGTCTGAGCGGGGGGAAGCGCAGCGGAAAAAATATAGGCGCGGCTGGCGTGCCGCAGATAATTGATCAAGTCCTTTTTGCCTGCCACATATCCTCCGACGGAAGGGATCGTTTTGCTCAGCGTGCCCATCTTAATGTCGATCACATCCTCGAGGCCGAAATGTTCCTCGATGCCGCGTCCGGTTCTACCGAGCACGCCGACGGAATGCGCTTCATCCATCATCAAATAGGCGCCGAATTTTTTGCAGATCGCGGCGACTCGAGGCAGGTCGATGACATCGCCGTCCATCGAGAAGACCGCGTCGGCAATGACCAGCTTCGCGACACCGTCCGGAATCTGACCAAGCCGATGCTCGAGATCCTCCATATCGTTGTGCTTGAAGCGGCGGAATTCCGCGCCCGACATCAGACAGCCGTCCACGATGGAGGCGTGATTCAATTTATCGGACAAGACATAATCGCCGCGGCCCATCAAGGTCGAGACGACCGTCAGGTTGGTGACATATCCGGAGGTGAAGGTGATCGCGGCTTCGGCGTGTTTGAAATGCGCGATGGTCTCTTCGAGTTCTTCGTGGATGGTCAGCGATCCAGCCAGCAGGCGGACGCCGTTCGTGCCAGTGCCGAATTGGTCAATCGCCTTGCGCGCCGCGTCGTTGATGCGTGGGTGACCCAGTAATCCCAGATACCCGTAGGAAGCATACATTCCCATTTCGCGGCCGTGCACCAAAACCTTTGCGCCGCCGCGCAGTTCTTCGATGGGCTGATTATAGAAATAAAGGTCATTGGCTTTAGCCATCGCATAGCGTTCGGCATACGCTTGAATGCGGCGCGAGACGGTATCATCCGTGTTGAAATTCATGATCGGCTCCTAAATGATTCGGCTTAGTGTAGCCGAGAGAGTTTTATCTGTCAATCAAGCATGTTATAATACCATCCTGATCAAAAGGAGCGCAAGAACAATGTTGGTTTCTCTGTAGGGCTTTCACGCGTTTCGGGCAACTGCCCGCTGTGACGATTCCACAGCCGGAGGTACTTGCCTCCGGTTTTTGTTTTCTACAGGAGACCTGATGCTTACTGCTCACCACCTCACAAAATCCTACGGCATTCATACCGTCCTCCATGATATTTCATTCAGCATATCGAACCGCGAGCGCCTCGGCCTGATCGGTCCGAATGGCTGCGGCAAGTCCACATTGATGCGCATCCTGATCGGGATCGAATCACCCGATTCGGGATCGGTGATTCGCACGCGCCCGGGCCTGCGGATCGGATACCTCGCCCAGGGGATGGAATTTGAACCGGATCAAACGCTTCAATCCGCCCTCAAGCTGGAGTCCGCCAAGCCGGATGAACTCGAAGCCGAGATCGCGTCCGTGGCCAGTGCGCTTGCGAGCCGCCCGGACGACTCCGCGCTGCAAGCGAAATATGATTCGCTGATTCGACAAATTTCCTCCAGCGACCACCAATCGAAGGACGTCTTGTCGCACTTGGGCCTGGCCCAGGTCCCTTACGAAACCGCGGTCGCGAATCTGAGCGGCGGACAAAAGACCCGCCTGATGTTGGCGCGCATTCTGCTCGAGGAGCCACAGCTTCTCCTGCTCGACGAGCCGACCAATCATTTGGATATTGAGATGCTGGAGTGGTTGGAGAATTGGCTGAATTCTTTTTCAGGCGCGGCGTTGATCGTTTCGCATGACCGCGTCTTTCTGGATCATACCGTCAGCGCAATACTGGATCTCAACGAGGACACACATTCCATCCGTTCCTTCCCCGGCAATTACTCGTATTATCTCCTGCAATACTTGAAGGAGCAGGATAAGCAAAGGGCGGCGTATCGCGATCAGGAATATGAAATCAGAAGAATGAAACAGGATATTGCGCGCACGAAGGAACAGGCTCGACACGTGGAGATCACCACCACCTCGCGTCAGCCAGGTGTGAGAAGGCTCGCGAAAAAGGTGGCCATCAAGGCCAAATCGCGCGAGAAAAAATTGTCGCGCTATCTGGACTCGGATGAACGCGTCGAAAAGCCCAAGCCGTCGTGGCAGATGAAACTGGAATTTACACAGCAAGAGTTGAGCCGGAATGTGTTGATGACGGAAAACCTGGCGGTCGGTTATGAAGCGGATAAACCTCTATTGTCTGAGATCAGTATCCATGTGCGCGCCGGCCAGCGCATCGCATTGACTGGAGCCAACGGTGCGGGCAAGACCACCTTCGTCCGCACGATCGCGGGGAAATTGATGCCGTTATCAGGCCAGGTGAGATTGGGGACATCGGTCACGGTGGGTTATATGGCCCAAGAGCAGGAATTGCTCGATCCGAACCTCTGCCCATTGGAAACGGTTCAACGCGTTGCTTCGTTTAATGAAACGGAAGCGCGCAACTTCCTGCATTACTTTTTGTTCAGCGGAGATGATGCCTTGCGTCCCTGCCGCGATTTAAGCTATGGTGAGCGTGCCCGTTTGCAGTTGGGATTATTGGTAGCGGAAGGCTGTAATTTCCTGTTGCTTGATGAACCGATCAATCATCTCGATATCCCGTCGCGTGCGCGCTTCGAGCAGGCGCTCAATCAATTCAAAGGCACGGTGCTGGCCGTGGTGCACGACCGCTACTTCATCGAGCACTTTGCATCGGAGCTTTGGCTGGCGGAGGGCGGACGAATCGAGCCGTTATGAATGTGATCTGACTGCCGGGAGCGATGCTCTGTGGTGGGCGGAGGGCAGGCGACAGAGCAATTTCACTGATCTTCAGGCAATCAATTGCACGGATGCATGAGACTGCCACGTGCCTTGCAGGCGATCGTAAGGAGATTAATTCGCCGGCTCAAACACCATAATCGGGATGTGACGCGTCGTCATCTTTTGATAGCGCAAATAGGGCGGATGATGCTCGGTCGCGAACTGCCACAAGCGAGCATATTCCTCGCCTATGGCTTCGCGGCTTTGGACTTCGATTCTTTCTCCCCTGACCTCCAACGCCGCGCGCGGCTGCTGCTTTAGGTTTAAATACCAATCGGCATTTTTATCTTTTCCCCAGTTCGAGCCGACGATCAGATGCTTGCCCTCGTAATCAAAATAGGCGATCGGGATGACGCGTTCCATTCCCGATTTGCGACCAGTGGAATGCAAAAGCAGAATCGTTTGTGTTCCCAGCCTGCTTCCAAGCCGTCCGCGGCTGAGGCGCAGTAGGAAGGCGTTGATGGACATGAACCATTTGATGGAGAGATCGTTCATTTGGCTAATCTCTTCAGGCCGTCTTCATCAATGATCTTCACGCCCAATGACCTGGCCGTATCCAATTTCGAGCCGGGCTCGGCGCCGAGCACGAGATAACTCGTTTTCTTTGAAACGCTGTCGGTCACCTTGCCGCCGCTCGATTCGATAAACTCTTTCACGCCCTCGCGCGAAAAGGTCGGCAATGTGCCGGTGACAACGAACGTCAAGCCGCTCAAGGCGCCTTCTTTTTTCCCTGGACTCGGCTGCATGACGGGCCACAAATCAACGGCTTTCAACTTCTTCAATATCTTTTGATTCGCCGGACGTGCGAACCAGTCCACAATGGCTTCGGCAATGTTGGGGCCAATGCCCTCCATTTGTTGCAACTCATCGGCGGAGGCTTTGGATAACGCCTCCAACTTTCCGAAATGAGTTGCAAGGTCACGCGCGGAAACTTCACCCACACCGCGGATTCCCAAGGCGGTGATCAAGCGCGGCAGCGGCTGCTTTTTTGATTCGGAAATTGCGGCCAACAGATTATCGGCGATTTTGCCGGGCGGCTCTTTCTCGGTCTTGCGGTCTTTCTTGGTGACCGCTTCGAGAATGGCTTCGCGCGTCAGTGTGTAAATATCAGCCACATCCTTGATCGCGCCGGTATCGATCAGCTTCTGGACGATCTTGAATCCAAGCCCGTTGATGTTCATTGAGCCGCGCGAGACGAAATGTTCGATGTTGCGCTGGAGTTGGGCGGGACAGGCGGCGTTGACGCAATACCACGCTACCTCGCCCTCGAAGTGTTCCACAGGCTGTTCGCACACGGGACAAACCTGCGGCGGCTTGTATTTCCTTTCTTTGCCCGTGCGCACGTCCGCGACGGGACCGATCACATAGGGAATCACCTCGCCCGCGCGTTTGACCAGCACGCGGTCGCCGACACGAATATCTTTCTCGGCGATGAAGTCGAAGTTGTGCAGTGTGGCGCGCTCGACGATCACACCATTGATCTCGACCGGTTCGAGCACCGCGTTCGGAATCAATACGCCGGTCCTTCCAACACTCACACGAATATCCAATAACTTTGTGGTCACTTCGCGAGCTGGAAATTTAAATGCCGTCGCGCCGCGCGGATCTTTGCCCACAAAGCCCAGCTCCGCGGCGAGATTCAAATCGTCAATCTTGATGACCATGCCGTCGGCTTCGTAGGCCAATTCATCGCGGCGCGTGTTCCAGGTTTCGGTATAAGCGATCGCGGATTCGATCTCATCGAATCGCCTGGCCGCATCCGTAACTGGAAATCCAAGCGCCTTCAAATAGTGGAGTAGATCCCATTGCGAGGTTGGAATCTGTCCACCTTCGGAATAAACGATTTGATAGACGAGCAGGGTCAATGGGCGCGACGCGGTCAACGCCGGATCAAGTTGTCGTAGAGAACCCGCGGCGGTGTTGCGCGGATTGAGATAGGTCTTCTCGCCAGCTTCTTCGAGCTGCTGATTGAGTTCTTCAAATTCCTTGATCGGGATAAACGCTTCGCCGCGCACAACCAAATAGCGCGGCGGCTTTGGACCCTTATGGTCTACCGGTATATGGAGCGGTATGGTCTTCACTGTCCGCAAATTCGCCGTGATGTCTTCGCCGACCTCGCCGTCACCGCGCGTCGCACCTTGCACAAAGACCCCATCACGATAGTGTAGAACAACCGACAAGCCGTCAATCTTTGGTTCGATGACGAATTTTGCAGAGGCCACGCGCTCGTCAAGCTTTTTCACGCGTTCATACCAGGCGCGTGCATCGTCCGCGCCAAAAGCGTTCGCCAGGCTTAGAATCGGCGCGGGGTGGCGGACTTTCTCGAAACGGTCAGCGGCTTTGGCTCCCGCGCGCTGCGTCGGCGAATCGTGCGTGACCCAATCCGTGTGGTCGGCTTCGATTTTCTTTAGTTCGTTCAGAAGCTTATCGTATTCCGCATCGCTGATAACCGGCGCGTCGAGAACATGATACCGATAATTGTGGAAATTGATCTGTGATTTTAAATCTTCGTAGCGCGAGTGCAGGGATTCGTTGGTCATGTCAAAATTATAGCGCAATTGACATAACCTTTGAGCCGTTGTAAACTGCAATCATGCCGGGTCGATCTACTGGATTCAGCGCTTTGAGCCTGCCCGTTTTGCCTCCTGTCGAGCAGGCTGTTTTGAAGATTCTGCTACGCCGCGATACGGTAACTGATTCTGTGTTGCGCAAAGCGCTGGCGCCGAAGCAATTCAGCGAATCGGAAATCCGCCTTGCGCTGGAACATCTTGAGCAAGAGCGCTGGCTCAAAAGAACCCTGATCGGGGATAAAGTGGTGTATTCGATCGTGTTGGCACAAAGAAGCACGAGCAGGCTGGCTGAGCTGAATCTGCACCGGCGTGCCTCGGCGTCCTCGCTGTCATCCGTCGTCCTTATTCTGCAGTCGTTGGAGGGAACGGCGGAGACGGAAGCCGCGGCGCCGCCGCAGGGTGCGGGCGTCGTTCTTTTTGTTTTGATCGCACTTGCCATTATCAATTCGTTCGTCTTAGGCGTTTTGGATGTGACGGCCATTTCCGGCTTTGTCACGGAACTGGGCACAAAGAATCTGCCCTGGCTGTGGACGGCGGAGATGGTCATCGGTCTGTTGATCTCCGGAAGTTACTTGCGCATCATTGATCGCCTGCCGCGCTCTGTCATGATGAAGAGCTTGCTGGGTCTGCTGGTTCTTACCTATGCCGTTATCTTCGGATTGTTCGCATTGGGTATCGCCACGAAGGTTCTGTATCCGCTCGTTTATCTGGTGTATTCCCAGCAGGTCATCATCTTCCCCATTGTTTTTTGGAATCTTGCAAGTAATTACTATTCGATGGCGGATGCCCGCCGCACCTTTCCGATCCTTGCCTCTGGGGAAATGATTGGCAACCTGATTGGTTATAGCGTTTTCAGCCTGCCGGGCCTGATGGGACTCAAGGATTTGGAACAGTTCATTGTGGCAAATCCGTCGATCCTGGTGGGCATCGGGGCAGGATTGCTGTTGGCGGGCCTGGCGTTGATGCTGCTGGTCCTGCACGGGCCATCCGAAAAAGTGCAGAAGGCCGTGGAGCAAAAGACCAGCGTCATTCAGGATGTTCGCGACGCATACGGGACGATTCGAGCGATTCCACTTTTCCGTTATCTCTTCGTGACCATGATGCTGGTGTGGGTGGTGCTCACGGTGCTGTGGTATCAGTTCTATACGGCTCTTGATCAGATGAGCTCCAGCCCGGATAAGTTTTCGACATTCTACAGCGTTTTTGAAATCGGGCTGGTTCTGGTTCCATTGATCTTGCAGTGGCTGTTGATCGCGGCGCTGATGCGGCGCACCCCGCCGCGTGATATGGCGCTCGGCATTCCGGTGGTCTTGATTGCCAGCCTGTTCTTGTTCATCGCCTTACCGCTTCCCGTCATCGCGATCGGTGCCATATTCTTTCCGATTGTCCTGGATAAGGCGTGGGACACACCGGTATTTCAGACCCTTCAAAACTTGATTCCGGAGGACCGCCGCGGCCGGGTCAGCGCGCTTTTGAATAACTACACGTACGCGTTCGGGACCATCGGCGGAGGCTTGCTGGTGGTTTTGGTTCTCATGGTCGGTAATAGCCTGACCTGGGCGCCAGGCACGATTCGGGAAATCAGCTTGATGCTGGCTTTTTTCGCCGCCCTGGGGGCCGCGACCTCTGCATTGTGGGTACGCGCCACGTACGAAGACAGCATGTTCTCGTGGCGGCTGACGCGCCGTCAGCGCACGGATTTGCTGGATAAGATCAAGTGACATTCATAGAATGAATAAAAAGCGACCCGAATGAAAAATTCGGGTCGCTTTCTCAATCGTCGATTTTTTTCCAAACATCAGGCCGCAGCCTCGTCATCGGGCGTGTCGATGCGGAGAGCCGGGTTTCATAGTAGGTATCCGTTGGACTTGTGAAAGCCGAGACATAAAATAAGTGGCGTTCAACGAGCAGGGCGATGAGTTGCTGAGCCTGTGTGCGTTCGACTTCAAGCAATTTAGAAAAATCCGTTAATGAAATCCGCCCTAGGCGAATGGCCTGGGTTAAGGAGGAACGCAGCGGTTCTGAATAAACCACAACATCCGACGGGCGGATATCCTCCTTGCCAGCTCTTAGTTCCTGTACAGCGCGCTCAAACTGTTGCTGGTTCACTTATCTCTGCCTGAAAACAGTAAAGCCTCTTCGAGAAAGTGTCAGCGCTGGAGTTCTGCCACGACCGCTTTGTAGCCCTGTGTGACCGGATGGTCCGGATATTTCAATGAAAAGATCCCGGAAGAGGCGAGCGTCATCATCTCATCGGAGTGTGGAAGGACCGCCGTGACAGTGACTTTGTAGGTCTGTTCCACGCGCGAGCGCACATCGTCGAGATCGAAGGCTTGAGGCACCTTGTTGACGATCATTAACATCTTGGGCACATCGAGTTTGCGCGCCACATCCACCGTGACCGCCGTGCCTTGATAATCCTGCTGATCGGGACGCATGATGATGACCAGCGCGTCCGAGATCGCGATCGAAAGAAGCGTCTCTTCGTTCAGACCCGGATGAGTGTCAATCATCAGATAATCGAGTCCCATCTCGGTCACCACATCGCGGAAGCCGTCGTTCAGCAAGCCTACATCGTATCCTTCTCGCAAAATCCTGGCAATTTCGCCGGCTTTGATGCTGGAGGGAATCAAGAAAATCTGTCCCTTGACCTGCGTCCCGAGATGGCCAGTCACATCGTGGGCGCAATCCTTGATCGCGCACTTGCCCCACAGATAATCATTGAGCGAATGACCCATCTCTGATTCATCAAGATTGAAAAGGATATGAATGCCAGGCGATTGGATATCCGTATCCACCACGCCCACGCGGGCACCTCCCATAGCGAGCAAGCTTGCCAGATTTGCGGTAGTATTGGATTTGCCGGTCCCGCCGCGAAACGAATGTACAGAAACAATCTTCGACATCTTGCCTCTCCGTGGTTCAGAATGAAAAGAACGAATTGATCGTTTTCATTATAGCCCAATTGATACGAAAATCAAATCCCCCTTTTGTTATCTAAATTCTATGTTATAGTACGCCTGCGTTTCAGCCATCGTTCTTTTATTCACAACAAAGATACGACTGCAACCCTTTTTCATAATCTCTGTACACTAAGTTATTGGAAGATACTTTCATGCCAGCGCAGTCTGCCGCAAGCGATGAACTCCTGATTCAGAAATTCAAGGACGGCAATGCCGACGCCTTCACCGCTCTCTACGAACGGCATCTTGCTTCTGTTTACAACCGTGTTCGCTACGTTGTTCCGGAAGAAGAAGTCGAAGACATCACGCAGGAGGTCTTCATTGCCGCAGTTAAATCGATTCATACGTTTCGCGGCGAAGCCCAGTTCGGAACCTGGCTTCGCACCTTAACAAATTATAAGGTAGCCGAATATTATCGGAAGCGGAATCGTAAGCGCGAAGCATTGCAAGTGCCGCTTTCCGCAAGCATCGTCCGGGACGGTGACACGGCGCATTTGATGGAAGAACGTATTGCTGTGCGCAAAGCGCTCAACCAAATTTCTGAATCCTATCGTGAGGTAATTTTGCTTCGTTTTGCGGAAGGTCTGCAATTTCACGAAATCGCAGAATTGACGGGCCTAAGCCTCGAAGCCACAAAATCCCTTTTTCGTCGAGCCATCTCCGCTCTGCGTTCCCAACTGGATGAATCACAATGACCAAATCCACACCAAGCACGAAAAAACAGGATGATGTGCTGGCCGACTTTACCGATCACGTTTTGGACGGGAAGCCTGCTGTGGCAGACTCGACCCACTCCGACGAGGAATTGCGTGGCCTGGAGGAGACCGTCTTGCTGCTGAATCAAACCTTTCCCTCGCAAGCAATAGATGAGAAACTGGTGAAACGGATGCAGTTCGATTTCAAGATTCGCAGGCAAAAAATTGCAGTGCCCGCGCGGTCCGTGTTCTGGTGGTCCCGGCAAACTCTTCAGCGCGTTGTACTGGCCGTCGTTATTATTGCCATCATCATTTCGATCTTTTTGGTCATCCCGTTCTTTCCATCGGGTAGTGGCAATATCCAAGGCAGCGCCGGACTTCACCCTCAAAGTATCGGTTTGCTCGTCGTCCTGGCTGGCGTCGTCCTTCTCCTAGCAATTTGGCTGGGACGCCGCAAATAGTCAATTCAAAAATCTACGTAATTTGCCCACATGCGGAAGGAGGAACCTGGTTACTGAATGATCTTCGAAACCGAAAGGTTGTACATCTCAGATAGTCGCTATAAACTTTAGAAAAGGAGAGAGATATTCAATGAAAACTTCAAGTCGAAAATGGACAGGAATGTTCTTCACCCTGCTGGCGATCACGATGATCCTTTCCATGTTGCTCGCGGCCTGCGGTGCCATACCTAACCCAGGGAGCGGAAGCGCTGGCCAGGGGAATCACGGTCAGGGCAATGGCGGTAACGGTGGCAATGGTGGAAACGGTGGCAACGGGGGTAATGGTGGCAACCAAGGGAATAACGGCAACCAGGGCGGCAACGGTGGCAATGGTGGATATGGTGGCAACGGGGGTAATGGTGGCAACCAAGGGAATAAAGGCAACCAGGGCGGCAACGGTGGCAATGGCGGCCAAGGCAACGGTGGCAATGGCGGCCAAGGCAACCAGGGCGGCAACGGCGGCAATGGTGGCTTCTTTGGCAATGGTGGAAACGGTGGCAATGGCGGCCAAGGCAACCAGGGCGGCAACGGCGGCAATGGCGGCCAGGGCAACCAGGGCGGCAACGGCGGCAACCTTTATGGCAACGGTGGCAATGGCGGGAGCGGCGGCAATGGCGGCCAAGGCAACCAGGGCAACCAGAGCGGCAACGGCGGCAATGGCGGCCAGGGCAACCAGGGCGGCAACGGCGGCAACGGCGGGAGCGGCGGCAATGGCGGCCAAGGCAACCAGGGCAACCAGAGCGGCAACGGCGGCAATGGCGGTAATCAGGGGAACCAAAATAACTTTAGCCAAGGCAATGGCTCCGGTCAGGGAAAAGGCAAAGGCAATGGCAATGGCAATGGCGGAAATAATAATAACGGCAACGGCATGATGTGCGGTGGCTCCTCAGGCGGCAAGCCCAAGGGCCCGGGCAACGTTTGCCCTCCAGGGGAACACGGTGTTCCGGCTGGTTCGAATAACTGCGTCCCCAATGGCGGTGGTTGCGGTCAGAACCAATCCGGAAATACTGGCAAGGGTGCCGGCAACGAAGGTAATTGCAACCCCACGCAGCCTCCATCCACGCAACCTCCATCTACGCACCCGCCGTCGACGCAACCTCCGTCGACCCAACCTCCGTCGACCCAACCTCCGTCGACGCAACCTCCGTCGACCCAGCCTCCGTCGACCCAGCCTCCGTCCACGCAACCTCCGTCGACCCAGCCTCCATCCACGCAACCTCCGTCGACGCAACCGCCCGCAACCCAGCCTCCGTCGACTCCTCCGCCTCCTCCGATCAACTCGGTAGCCTCGGCCCCGGCGCCAATTTGTCAGAATTGGATTCTGTTCCATTCGTTCCGCACGGGCACGCTGCAGATCTTCCGGCTGAACGGTGTTGAAGGACAAGCCGATTCTCAATTGATCGATCTGTCCAACAGTAGTGCGATGGACTCCCGACCCTCTCGCTCACCGGATGATTCGATGGTCGTTTTCCAAAGCGGCCGCAATGGCAACACGGAGCTTTATCTGACCGACAGCGAAGGAAAGACGCAGACGCGCTTGACCAATACCAGCGCGGACAACATCAATCCCATGTTTGGCCCGGATAATCAGTCAGTCGTTTATCAGAGCAACCGCAACGGCAACTGGGACATCTACGTGCTGAACGTGAAGACCGGTGCCAATCGTCAGCTCACGACGAATCCTGCGGATGATGTGAATCCGTACTGGTCGCCGGATCCAAATTGGATCATCTTCCAAAGCAATCGGACAGGCACATGGAATCTGTACACCTTGAATGTCAGTACCGGTACCGAATACACGCTCACTGACTATTCCTACGATGTCGAATTTCCGACGTGGTCACCGAACGGCAAGCAAATATCCTTCGTATCTGATTTTGGAGGCAGTTGGAGCTTGTACGTGTCCGATCTTCTGCTAAGCACGGTCCAGCAATTGACCAGCAGCGGTTTGGCAGGCAATGCAAGCTGGTCCCCGGAAGGCAATCGCATCGCATACCAGATCGATGATGGAAACAGCAACACGACCGTTTACAGCTACGATCTGACGACCGGTACACAGTACAAATTGACCTCCTTTGTTGGCATGAACAGCGCACCCACCTGGGATTGCGGAGGCAGCAACATTTCCTTCACATCCGACAGCGGCGGCACCCCGAATATTTACAGCGTGCCGTGGCAAGGTGGTACGATCAGCGCGATTACAAATGATTTCACCACCAACAAATGGTCCGAGTGGTCTCCTGCCAAGGAACTTGGATCGCTGGGATATTGATCCATAGTCATGGTTTTGAGGCGGCAGCGATGTCGTTGCCGCCTCAGACCATCTTTTGTTATTTCTCGGCTTCAATTAGGGTATGATTTCATCATGACTTCTGTGATCGCTCTGACCATCGCAACTTTGATTCCGTTGGTGTTCCTGTACCTGGTTTACGTGTTGGATATGTACCATACAGGCACATTTCGCATCCTCCTGTACTGCATCGCCTGGGGGGCAATTGCGTATTTTCTGGCCGTGCTGGTCAACGATACGCTGGTCAACCATAACTGGGTCAGCGAAGATCTTCTCATCCGCTTTACTGCGCCGTTTGCAGAAGAAACCCTGAAAGGGCTTTTTCTTTTGTATTTGATCCGCAGACCCAACTTCACGTATTTCGTGGACGGCGCAACCTATGGCTTCGCCTGCGGCATCGGCTTTGCCATCTTTGAGAATTATGAGTATGTCCTGGGCAGTCCCTCAGCGGCGATTGCACTGGCTATCTCGCGCGTGCTCTCCACCAATCTGATTCATGCCACCGGGAGCGCCCTGATCGGGATCGCATTGGGTATTTGGCGCGTGGAGCATTCCCGTTTCCGTTTTCTCTATCCACTGGGCGGATGGCTTTCTGCACTTGCCATGCATTCGATCTTCAACAATATCATTTCGGATGATACCGTCTTGATTTTTGCATTTGTGTTGAGCTTTCTCGGAATTGCTATTATTGTTTTTGCCATTTTTCGCGGTTTGAAGGAAGAGAAATCCTGGATTGAGGAAACGCTTGGGATGACCGATGGAGTAACGTCCGGTGAAGCGGCCATCGTTCAGCAACTGAATAAAGTGGACGATATTCTGGCACCACTGGCTCAACGTTTCGGCCCTCAAAAAGCCTCGCAGATCGAGCAATTCCTCTTGATGCAGGCCCGCCTCGGCATCCTGAGGAAGACCGCTGAAAAACTTCAGGACGAAGGCTTGCGTGTGGCCACACAGAAACAGATTGAAAAATTGCGGATTGAAATGGATCAGGCGCGTCGGGCGGTCGGCGCCTATTGTATGTTGTATCTTCGCAACATCTTTCCCGAAAACCAAAGCCCAATTTATGACCTCCTTCAACAACGATTGGCCTCCACGGACAAGAGTTTGGCAGCGACCGGTCTGTGGAAAACCCTCGATCAGCGTGTAAAACCAACCCATCAATAAGAATATGTCAGACGAAACCATCATCCCCCAATTAAAAAAATCCTTTCTGTTTCGCGGCCTTCCGAACGAAGTCCTGATCGAGCTGGGACGCAAGGCCGCGCGACGCCAACTTGCTCAAGATGCTGTCCTGATGCGAAAGGGCGATGTCGGCGATTCTCTTTTCATGATTATCCGAGGCTGGTTCAAAATTGTCGCCGAAGGTGCCAACGGCAGTGAACTGGTCATCAACCAATCGGGCCCCGGCGAGACCATCGGCGAAATGGCGCTGCTGGATCGTGCTCCGCGCTCTGCCACGGTGATCGCATCGTCAGACGCGGAAGTGCTGGAATTGAAGCAGGATGCTTTCTACGAGATTCTCGATCAGCGCCCCGACCTGGCCCTGGAACTCATCCGCAGCGTTTCGTCGCGCCTACGGTTTTCGACCACCTATATACAGAAGGCCATTGAGTGGAGTCAGAAAATCAGCGCCGGGGACTATTCGCTCATCGAAAATAGCCTGACCCTGAGCCGTGCCGAGGGCACGGATGAAGACAAGGCGAGCCAATTGCTGTCTGCCTTCTTTCAAATGGTACGCAACGTTAAAGACCGTGAGGATCAATTGAAAAAGCAGGTTGAAAAACTGACTCTGCAAATTGACGAGGCCCGCCGCAAGCAGGAATTCGAGGAGATCACCAGTACCGATTTCTACGCGGATTTGAAGGAGCAGGCGAGAAAACTGCGGGCGCAGCGCGCCGCGCAGCAAAATGAGAAGTGAGCGGAGGTTCTATGAGTAAAGGCAAGATCGTATCCATCCATTCATTCAGGGGCGGGACAGGAAAATCGAACACCACCGCAAATCTCGCGGCGCAGGTTGCGTTGGCAGGCAAACGCGTCGGTGTAGTGGACACCGATATCCAGTCGCCGGGCATTCACGTATTATTCGGCCTCGATGAAAACAAGATGGGAAAGACACTGAACGACTTTCTGCATGGGAAATGCGCCATCCGTGAAGTGGCATTCAATGTCGGCGAAAAGGCGGCGGATGCCGAGGGACGCTCAAAACTGGCGGGCCAGAATCTCTGGCTTTTTCCGTCATCCATTCGCGGGCGTGAGATCAGTCAAATCATCCGTGAAGGTTATGACGTCAACCGCCTGAACGAAGGTTTTCAAACCGTCCTCAAGGAACTCGACCTCGATTATCTGTTCATTGACACGCATCCCGGTTTGAATGAGGAGACACTGCTCTCCATTGCCATCTCGGATGTGTTGATCATCATCCTGCGGCCGGATAATCAGGATTTTCAGGGCACGGCGGTGACGGTCGATATTGCGCGTTCGCTGGACGTTCCGAATTTGATTCTGATGGTGAACAAGGCCGTCCCTAAATACGACTTCAATGACATCCAGAAACAAATCGAAGATAGCTTCAAAGCCCCCGTGGCCGGGGTTTTGCCCCTCAGCTTCGATCTCGCCGATAATGCCAGCCAGGATTTATTCTCTCTGCGATATCCCGATCACGATTGGTCCAAGGCATTGCGCGGGGTCGCGGATGTGATTCTGAATGTCAAGTAGGAGCTGATATGAAATGCTGGTATTGTGAAGAAGATGCGCGTGCCTGCTGTACCTTTTGCGGAAGGTTTGTGTGCAAAGACCATTTCAAGCCGATGTCGTCGTTCCTGACCATTTACGTGGGCGCGAACAACACTCCGAAAGCATTGGCTGTCGCCAACGTGATCTGGTGCGGTGAATGCGAGCCGCAGCCCGAACCCATTGCGATGCCCGAGTTGTATTAGCGAAGCGAGGCAACCATGCCCGGTGTATTTGATCGGTTACAAAAGCAGATCGAAGATAAACAGAGCGAAGGCGGCATTACCGCCCTTGACTTGGCTGACCTGCCGCCCGCCTTGCGCAAAATCATGCGCCTCATGTTGCGTGAACTTCAATTGGGTTATTCCGAGATCACCAGTGCGGTCGCCTCATTTCCCGAATCGGAACGCCTGGCCCATTCGGACCTTGATGAGGCGCTCGATACCCTGACCCGCCAGGCCTGGCTCCTTCGGATCGGAGAGGGCGAAAGGGCCATTTATAAAGTCAATCTGCGCCGCAAGAGTGGAAGCACTCTCGCCAGCGGCGTGTGGAATACGTTGGATGCGAAGTTAAAAGACAAACCGGAATAAGCGCAGGCCGGCCCGCCAACCAGCCAACGGAACGAGACCTTGTACCTTACCAATCTATTCTTTTGATCCAATCAGCTCAAAAATCGGCATCTGTGCGCTTTTGCCCTTTAGCGCCACCGACCCGAGAGCTTGGGTGTCGAAACGTGATTCGATGGCCGCCTGTATCTTCCCGCTGACGATGATTTGATTCTTGGAGGCTGTGTTCATCAGCCGGGCGGTGGTATTGACCGTATCACCCAGTACATTGAACTCCCGGCGCCCGCGCGGTTCGCCGATCTCCGCTACAAATGTCGCGCCCTCATGGATGCCGATCTGGCAGGTGACCTCGGGTTGTATGCCAGCCACCGTCGGCGGCTTGATGGCCTTCACGATTTCGCGTATGGCCAAGGCGGTTTGGGCGGCACGCGCCGGATCATTGGTATGCGCGGTCGGCACGCCGAAATAAATCACGATATCTGAGCCGGAAAGGTGGTATGTAACTTTTTTTAACACGCCGCCGCGTGCTTCCACGGCCGCATTGATTAATGCAAAAGCCCGTGAAAAACTATTCGCCACCTTGATCTCCTCGCCGGGCAGCGCGCGGTCTACCAATTCGGGCAGACCGATAAAGTTGACAAACATCACCGTGGGTTCAGGAAAATCCGGAGGAATATGTCGCTCTGCCGCGCTCTCCACCAGCAGATTCAAGATGGGCGCGGGAACAAAACTCGCCAGCGGTTCAATCGATCGGAGCATTTCTTCGATCTGGTTGAGCAATCCGGCCACACTCCGTTCGAAAAGAACACTGCTGGCTTGTCGTCGGCGCGGCGTGATTTCATATTCGCCCAGTTGCTCATTACTGAGATCATCCATGACGAGTTTGTAACCAGCTTTGCCATCATCAAAACGAAAATGGTCCTTGACCTGTTCGTAGGCAGGCTGGGAAAGGTTGACACGTTCGTTCATTCCGTTGGATTCTGTCAGCTTGGCCTGTTGGACGGCGGTGCCGAGCAGCACGTGTTCCATCCGGCGCGGCGTGCCAATGTTGGCGGTGAGAAAGCGGCCAGTGTGGATTCCGATGCGCATCTGGAGTTGCAGCGTGCCAGCCGGCGACTCGATCGCCGAGAAATGCTTCATGGCGCGTTGCATGCGAAGACCGGCCCGCACGGCCTGCAGGGTGTCGTTGCGCCGGCCCGTTTCCGGGAAAAACGCGAACAGCGCGTCGCCGGTAAATTCCATCAAGTCGCCGCCCGATTTGCTGATAATCTCGATCATTTCCGCGAAGTACGCGTTGAGAATCTTAAGAAGCGAGGCAGCGCCGGTCGGCCCTTGGGAGGCATTGGCTTCCATCAGCCGGGTAAAGCCGGCCAGATCGGTGAACATCAATGAGCCGCGCTGCCAAATATAGTGCACCTCTCCGGGCTGCGGCGCGCTTTCTGAAAGCAAACGCGCCGTGTAATCGTGCAGGATCCGTTGAAGGGTTCGCAAATGTTCGAAGACGCGCTCCAGCATGGCTGGTGAAGGATCCACCCATACGGAAGCGTATAGATCTGCTGGTAATAAATTTCGCAAACGATTTTCTATAGACAGTAAAGGAGACGAGGCAGGCAACATAAAAAGATTATACTTGATGTTATCTTGGATTTCGAACGATCATAAATCATTTAACCTTAGAGGAGTCCCGATGAAAAACAAGCTGTTCTTTGTACCATTAATCTTTTCGATATTTGTTCTTGCGGCATGCGGCGGCCAGTCTACGGCTACCAGTGCACCAGTGAATACACCGATGAGCTCATCTACTTCCGTGTCTACAGCTGCACCGCTTTCTTCCACCGGCGTGCTGGATCCTGCACTGGCAACCGATGCGGCCTCCCGGTCCGTCATCAGCCATGTGTACGAAGGCTTGGTGTCTCTGGATGCCAGTGGTCAGCCTGCGCTGACTCTGGCCAGTAACGGAACTGTCTCGGAAGATGGTTTGGATTACATCTTCACCATCCGCCCCAGCGTCACCTTTCATGACGGCACAGCCCTGGACGCCGATGCCGTCGTGACGAACTTCAATCGCTGGTTGGATCCGAAAGACGCTCTGCATGGTTCGGGCACCTATGACACATGGGTCGCCGACTTTGGTGGCTTCAAGGGCGATACTACCTCCGACGGTAGACCCAAATCAGAAGTGGACGGAATCCAAAAACAGGATACCATGACGGTGATTGTCCATCTCAATAAGCTGGATGCAGATTTCCTGAAGAAATTAGCCGATCCTGCGTTTTCCATTGTCAGTCCTGCGGCACTCAGTGCGGCTGGCTTTGGAACATCCAGTGGAAAGGATGGCGGCACCGGACCGTACAAACTGGGCACATGGACTTCTTCGAGCTTGACGCTTGAACCATTTTCAGGCTACTGGAATTCCACAGTGATTCCCACATCCAATATGCAAATCAATATTGGACAGTAGCCTTTTTAGGCAGCGAAAGAGCCGTCCACCCGACGGCTCTTTCCATATCAGCCTAGCGCGCGGTCCAAGCCGCGTCACCGTTGTAGCCGGCACTGTTGGTCAATTGTGTGACTTCGTGAGTGGCGACCACGATCGAATAGATCTGTATGTTGGTATTATTTTCACAGGTCAGGCTGGTCGTAGTTTGTGGACAGCCTGGGAACAGCAACCGAAATCCATCCGGCGACCAGATGGGATCGCCTTTCACCGCGACACCGGTGATCAGGCTCTGCAGGGAACCATCGTCGACGTTGACCATATCGATATCCGAAGTGCCACTCCGCATCGAACGGAACGCCAGCCAGTGCCCGTCCGGAGACCAGGCGGGAACGCCATTCTCCCACTGGCTGTCCGTCAAACAGTGGCGCGCGCTCCCATCCCGGTTCACGACGCAGATATTTGCGATCTGCAGGGAAGTGAAAAATCGGAAGGCCAAGCGGTTTCCGTCCGGTGACCATGTCGGGTCGGTGCTCGGCAGCAGTTCATTGGTCAATTTTTCGAGCAGGCTGTGATCCAGCGACGCCAAATAGATATTTGCATTTCCTTCGTTGTAATTGCTGACGAAGGCTACGAACGGGTCGCGCGGCGACCACACGGGATTGATATCTGCGTTGGTATCATTCACCAGGGCCGTCAATCCGGTTCCATCGGTGTTGACAACATAGATTCCCCAGCGTCCGGATTGGAATGATTCGAAGGCAACCTTTTGACCATCTGGGGACCAGGTGGGGAAGGCCTCACTGCCGGAATCGTTGGTGAGGCGAGAAAGCGTGCCATTCGCCACATTGAAAATGTAAAGATCGGCATTCTTATTCACGATCGATACAAAGGCAATGCGAGTTCCATCCAGGGACCAGCGCGGCGATGAATCTTCCGAGTCGCTGTCCGTGAGAGGGGTTTGATTCGACCCATCGGCGTCCATGAGAAAGAGATTCTTTTTTCCGTTGCGACTGGATATGAATGCAATATGACCGCTGGGTGGAGGTACAGGAGTCGCCGGAGAGGCGGTGGTTGGCGTTGGTGAAACTGGTTGATGGTGCGCCGGCTTTTTATGGGATTGTCCGCCTGCCGCAGAAAGGCCCTCTGCAAGATCGCCGTTCGATTGGCATGCGCTGGCTACGAAAAGCGCTCCCAAAGTGAGCAGGAAGAGAATGTATTTCGGGTTAATTTGTATCATTGATTTTTTGCCATCCAGGAGAATTAGACGCACCGAAAGCATGCTGCCATTATAAATGGGAGGCAACGATGGGCGATTTACAGAATCGTAACCCTATCGTGCAGCCGTAAACTTAGTGGTGGATGAGGATAAAGTGGGGTTGGTCTTTGCAAAACTGCAAGGAAATCATGCGCCGGAACGGCGCGAACGAAGCTCTCTTGCCTTGTCCTGCAATTCTTTGAAATATCTTGTATCCGTAATTTCGGCGACCTGCTCGGCGCGATGGGATTCGTTAATCTCAATTTTCAACTTGGCGATCTCGGCGCGCAGTTTTTCTTCGCGGATGTAGCCGTCCAGCGCGGCGGAAGCCAGCAGGACCAGCGCATCCAGCGCATTGTCCGAGGAAAAGGGAATGATCTCGTCGGTGTCTTGATCCTTGGCATTGATCAGTTGAAGCACGCCGATGATTTGTTTTTCCTGGCTTTCGAGCGGGATCGTTAGAAAGGATTTCGAGCGATACCCCGTGCGCCGGTCGAACGATTTTGTCCCAGACAAATCGAAGCCGGCGGACGTTTCGTATGCATCCGCGATCATGATTTTCTGCCGTTTCAGCGCGGCATAGGAAGCAACATTCGCGCGGTTCTCCGATCCATCTTCGTTATAGAGTTTGACCGGTTCCATGGAAATATCATTGCCGCTCGTGCCGCCCATGGTGATATTAAGCGATGTATTGCGCAGGATCACGAACTTGAGGACGTTGTCTTCCAAAAGATACAACGTGCCTGCATCGGCATGGGTCACCGATTGTGCCTCCACCACCAACGTTTCCAGCAGACGATTGAAATCCTTTTCCGCTGAAAGCGCAACACCGATGGGAATGACTCTTTGCAACAGGCGTAACTGTTTGTACCGAAATGCCACGCCGCGTCCCATGCTGTCCACCATGCGCGCCAGTTGGGCAATATCATCTTTTTGATCGACCAAGTCTGCCAATAAGTCAGGCTTATATTCACCTTCTTCGATGGCCTTGACCGCTTGCATGATCCGCGTCAGGGGAGCGACTTTTTTTCTTGAGTAAGCGGGCATGGGGAAAAGTATACCACTTGCCCGAAATGATATACTTTCGTCATGCCTGAGCGCATTGGTATCTTCGGCGGAACGTTCGACCCGCCCCATCTTGGACATTCGATTCTGGCATCCGAAGCCCGCGCACAACTCCGGCTGACGCGTTTGCTCTGGGTGCTGACACCGCTTCCGCCGCATAAACTAAATCGGCCGATGAGTTCGCTGGAAGACCGTCTGGCCATGGCCAAGCTGGCTCTGAACGACGAACCGGCTTTTGAACTATCGAAGATCGAGCTGGAGCGTCCGGGCCCGCACTACACGTTGGACACCCTTCATATCTTTGCGGGGCAATATCCGGATTCGGATTTGATCCTCCTACTGGGCGGCGACTCCTTACGTGACCTTCCCACTTGGCATCGCCCGGCCGATCTGGTGGCGGCCTGCCATCAAATCGGTGTGATGCGCCGGCCCGCGGATTCAATAGACATGATCCAGCTGGAGGCGAAGATTCCCGGCTTGAAAGCCAAAGTCCAATTCGTCGAGGCGCCGTTGCTCGAAATCGCCTCCAGCGAAATCCGCCGGCGCGCAGCACACGGTCTGCCATTTCGTTATTACCTGCTCCCCGCTGTTTATCAATACATACAAGAAAACCATCTCTATCAGTGATTGCCCTCTCCCTGGTTGAGGTGCCGTGCTTTCAGATATTACGATACGACCTTTTGAACCAGCAGACCAGAGCGCAGCAAAGAATCTCATTCTTGCCGGGCTGGCGGAACACTGGGGTGAACTCGACCCAAGCAAAAATCCTGATCTTAGCGATATCGCCTCCACCTACGCCAACGGTGTGTTTTTGATAGCACAGGCAGGAGATGAAATCGTGGGAACGGGTGCCCTGGTCTGTCATGGCGGTGGAATCGCACAAATCGTACGCATGTCAGTCTCGATCACGAGGCGGCGAACGCACATTGGAACACTGATCCTGGGACATCTTATTGCCCATGCCCGGAATAGAGGCTATCGGAAAATTATTCTGGAAACTTCGGAAGATTGGCACGAAGCCGTCAAGTTCTACCTAAATAACAACTTCCGCATCACTCACTACGGTGATGGCAATGTCTATTTCGTTCTTGACCTGGTCAGCAAAGAAAGCACCTGACGGGCAAAGGCGGAAGGAGCCACTTGATCAGCAATTTCTGCTGGTCCCCAGCTCTTGATGGTTCAGGCATCCAAGTGATACGTGTGATATGCGTTCTGGCACGGATTGCCCCAGCAAATATGCATCTCGCGTGCGGTCAGGTCAATGACCATGGCGTTGATGGTCTTCTCCCGGTCGAGCGGATCGGTCCATTCGACCGCGTGATTGCAAATCGAATTGGAAAAGTTGACATGGTCCTTCTGAATGACCTGCAAGGTCTTGATGGTATGAGTCTGGCTCTGGCGCAGTAAACGGTCAGCCCGGAAATATCGAACGCGCGATGAAATCAACTCCTCCGGCTCGCTTTCGACCTCTTTCATGCTTGGCGCAAGATAGTGATTCGTATGCACCAAATACCCGTCCGTGCCGTGAAGAAACTCGGAGCGCCGTGCCGAGACTTCAATCGAATACAATTCGCCGCTCTCATGAATCAGCATGTGGTTATAACCCGCGGCGCGATGAGGAACTAGGGTGCGTCCAATTGCACTGGAGATGCGCCGCGACGCCAAGACGGCGCGTGAGACCACGAGACGCGGGATCCCGATGCGTGAATCAGACGGATAAACCGAGTCGATGAGTTGTGCGATGCCATTGGCGTTGAATCCGACGTTGCATAAGAGTCCGCCATAGGTCATGGCGAGGAACGGCGGTTCATCCTGCGGCTTGGCGGAGACCACGTAAACATCATCTTCATCTTCGGGGACCCAGTCTTCGTTGTGCGCCGCCAACACATGGCCGTCTGCCGTGCGCTGTTCGTTGACGGCAAAACTCGTGCAGCGCGTCAGGTGCAGGGCATCCGTGGTGACCGCCTCCATGGCGTTGAGCGTCATTACATCGTCGAAAGCCACGTTTGCGCCTTCGGCAATTCCGCGCATTTCATCCACGTACTTGGGATAACGCTCCTCGGCGAACGGCAGATACTTGCGCGATTGAATCTGCGCGCCTTCCCAGGTCAGCTCGAGTTGGTCGTAGGCGGTATCGATCAATACGTGCGCATCGGCGATGCTGTGCTGGACCTGCTGGCGACACGCCTCGCCAATCTGTCGTCCCATTTCCAGGTTGGTGCCGTGGACCTGAATCAAGGGCGGCGGCGAAGTGTGAATCGGGGTATTGGGAATTTCCGTTTTCGGTAACATGGCTTTTCTCCTGCTTTGCGCTACGCGGTAAAGAAGATCTGGATAATTATATATCATGCGGGAGTCGCCACCATCGCAAACAAAAATGTGGTTAAATAGAAGCATGATTGCGACCTTGCGCGGCGAAGTGAGTCAGATTGAAGACCATGCCATGATCGTTGAAGTCGGCGGAGTGGGGTTGCGCGTCTTTGTCCCTGGGCCGCTGCGCGGGCGGCTCAAAGTGGGCGAAGCCGTGATGCTGTATACGCATTTAGTGGTTCGGGAGGATGCGCTGACTCTTTATGGATTCGAGTCCCAGCCTGATCGCGAATTATTCAACATGCTCTTGGGAGTGGATGGCGTCGGTCCCAAAGTGGCGCTGTCGGTTCTATCCACGCTGACCTTGGACGCCGTTCAGCGCGCTGTGTTCGCCGAAGAGCCGGACATCCTGGGCCGGGTACCCGGTGTTGGCAAAAAGACCTCCCAAAAGATCATTCTGTATCTGCATGATCGACTCAAACCCGCTGACGCCCTGGCCAAGGTTGCGGCGCTGTCGGATAAGGACAGTGAAGTGCTGGCGGCGCTGACCGCCCTGGGTTATTCGGTGGTCGAAGCGCAGACCGCGATTCAATCGCTGTCGAAAGACGCGCCCGACGATGTCGAAGAGCGATTGAGACTGGCGCTGCAGTATTTTACGGGGAAATAAGAACTCCGATTGTCGCTTCCCCTGGAGCAGGAAAAATCTATAGATCCATTTCGACCGGCGCACTCATCTGGAGGGACTCGCCGTCTTCCAGACTGGTCCATGGAATCAAAACATGGAATTGGCTGCCGGGAAAGTGGACCTCATCATAGCCGGGGCTTTCGACCCAGATGCGCCCGTTATGCGCTTCGACGATTCCCTTGGATAACGCCAATCCCAAGCCCGAGCCGCCGCCTTTGAAGCGACTTTTGCTGGTGGAATGTTTGGTCAAGTCGCCCGCTTGATAGAATTTGGTGAAGATCAGCTCACGCAAATCCGGGTCCACGCCCATGCCCGTATCGCTGACCATGATTTCGACGCCACCCTCCGGTAGATCAGTCGCACGAGCATCAACCGCATGCCCGGTGACCGTCACCTTGCCTCCGTCCGGTGTGAACTTGACAGCATTGTTTACCAGGTGCTGGAAGACCTTCCGCAGACTATCTGGATCGGCTTTGAGGGTGGGCAGCGCCGGCAGGTCAATCGAGAGCGCTACTTTGCGGTCCTTGGCCGCCTTGCTCTGCGCCTGACATACTTCCTGAATCAAGCGGCCGAGGTCGATCCACTCCAGATGAAGCGGCAAGGAGCGCGCATCGATTTGCGCGATGTCGAACATCGAATCCATGATTTCGTGAAGACGAAGCGTGCCGTCGTTGATGCCTTTGAGAAACGGACGGATTTGCGGATCGATATTCGGATTCTCCAGGAGCATTTCGATGTAACCTTTGATCACGGTCAGCGGCGTGCGAAGTTCATGGGAGGCCACACTGATGAAATCCGATTTGGTCCGGTCGAGATGTTCGAGGGCGCGGTTGGTATTTTCGAGCGCGCGGCGAGCGCGTAGAAGTTCATTGTTGAGACGCATCAGGTTGTCCACCAGACGCGCATTCTCCAGCGCAACCGCAGTTTGATTGCCGAGCGCGCTCAATAAAACCAGATCGCCGCTGGTATAGCGTTGTCCGGATAATTTCGGGCCGAACGCCAGCATTCCAATCCACAGTTTTTTCGAAACGATTGGAACATAGACTTCGCAGTCGAGGCTTTTGAACCAATTGCACTCGCGTGGCGCGGCGGTGCGGAAGGCCGGAAGCCGGTCGATGTCATACTGCAAAAGCGGGCGGCTCTCCCGTGTGAAGTGCGATGCGATCGGTCCCGGTCCCGCCAGTTCGACCGAGACGATCGGTCTTTCTTCGGCGCCTCGCACGGCGCGCAGCTGGTAAGTCTCGAGTCCTATTGCGTCGTGGCCCGCGTCCACGAGGAACAGGAACCCGCGCTGCGCATGCAGATTCTCCAGGATCGTGCCAATGGCAACGCTGGCCAGTCGTTCCACCTCTAGAATATTGCTGATGCTTTTGCTGTATTCCTGCAAGGTGCGACCGACATCATATCGATCAATATGCAGCCATGCATCCACCAGGCGGCGTACAAGGCTCAGCAACGGTGTGAACAAGATGGCGATCAATAAGGAAAAGACCGCGCCCAGGAACAATGGATTAAAGTATGGCAAGGCGCGGAAGATCACGTTGACAAAACTCACGCCAAGCACATAGAAGGCCATGACCAAGAATATGGTAATGAGGTAGACCGAGATTCGCCGCAGGATTTGACGGACATCCGGCAGGTCATGCGTAAACACCAGATAGCTCATCGATGCCGCAGCCAGCAAACGAAGCGGATTGCCCGGAATATTCATGCCCGCCAGAATCAGTCCGTCATTCATCGCGATAAGTAAAAAGATCGGGAGCCAATAGATCAGGCGGTTACGCAGCAGAGGTTGCCGTGACTTTTGATGAGCATCGATGATGACCCCTGCTGCGCCGATGATAAAGAGCAGCCAGCCAACGACGGCCCACGTGGCGCCCAGGCGATCATTGGTCAGGCTGAAATCGCCGATTGCCCAAATCGTGCGCGGGAATCGCAGCTCCTGGCTTAGCAGGATCACCAGCACCAGGCCAACGACTCCCCCGATCATCAGCCAGGTCCGCGGTGATCGTCGTATGAAAACGTGGGCTGTGACGACCGTCAAGAATGCCAACGCCAGTGCCCCATAGACTTCGACATCGCCAAACGCAAGGGCGTTCCATTCGGACAGGCTACCTCCGCGCCAGAATGCTTCAACGATTCCAAGCCCTGCTCCAACCAATGCGTAGGCAACGATCAACCCGGCTGTAAGTTCCTGCCCTTCGCGACGCAGGACGGCAAAGAGGATAATCGGCAAATACAAGGCGGTGACGGCAAGCAAGGCAACAGTGATCGAGGCGGGATCCAAGGAATCCATGGGAAAATAAAAGTATACCCGAATTCCACAAATGATATATCATTGGGGCCATGAAACCCGTTTTTGAATTCCACGTTTCGCGGCGGGCACGGCAAAAATATGAATTCGATGAGACCCTCTTTGCGACGGACGGCCGCCTCGTTCTTTCTGACTTTTCAGCGGCGCGCCGTTTCACGGAGCGAATCTATGCCGTGAGCGGACGCTTGATTCCCGCCTCCGATATCTATGCCCTGGGATTGATGGATGAGGTTTTGCATCTCATCATCCGTCACTACGAAAAACAGAACCCCGGTGTGATGGCCCGCGCCATGGATGCCCTGCAATCCACCCTGGGCCACCGGCTGATCGAAACCTTGTTCAAATTCACGGATGAGTTTCCTCCCGTTGCCGTCTTTCACGGCAAAAGAACCGTGGAAGAGTATTTAGCCGGTTCGACCAACGGCATCTCTCACGGGCAGGTTTCGATGGAAGAGATGCTGTTGCTGAACATCGTCAACAACAACCCGGCCGCGCAATCTTATAGGGAACTCTTCGACGACTCTGCATTGAGTCAAACCGCCTACCTTCACTCCATATCCTTGCTTGCAAATTTCTTTGCGAAACAGCCGCCCATGCCCGGTCGAGGCAAGGGCGAAACTCTGGTTGAGATTCTCACGGCCCCCAGCAAAGCCTCGCCCTATTCCCTCGAAGGACAATTGCAGTTTCTGCTGGACCAATGGGGCGACCTGCTCGGCGAAGATCTGATCCGCCGCATTTTGCGTGCCATTGACTTTGTGCGCGAAGAAGTGATGCGTCAGCATGGTATCGGCGAGTTTCATCCCACGGCTGAGGTCCCCACCTACAAAGGATATCCCGAGTACGAGCGGTACAGCGCGGATCAAGATTGGATGCCAAGGCTCGTTTTGATCGCCAAGAATTCGTATGTTTGGCTGGAGCAGCTCTCCCGGAAGTATCTGCGCTGGATCAAAACGCTGGATCAAGTTCCTGATGAAGAGTTGGATATATTGCGGGACCGCGGTTTCACCGGCTTGTGGCTGATCGGCTTGTGGGAACGTTCACGCGCCAGCCAACGCATCAAACAACGGATGGGCGATCAGGATGCGGTGGCGTCCGCTTATTCTTTGGATTCGTACGATATTGCATCCGATCTCGGCGGCTGGGATGCGCTCAGCAACCTGCGCGCCCGCGCCTGGCAGCGCGGCATTCGTCTTTCCGCTGACATGGTTCCGAATCATATGGGCATTGACTCGCAGTGGGTCATCCAGCACCCCGACTGGTTTTTGTCGTTGCCGTATCCTCCGTTTCCCTCCTATTCCTTTAACTCCGAGAACCTGTCCGACGATGAACGCGTGCGGGTCACGATCGAAGATCATTATTATTCCAAGACCGATGCCTCGGTTGTCTTTAAACGATTCGACCGTGCTACGGGAGATGTCCGTTATATCTATCATGGCAATGACGGCACATCCTTCCCGTGGAACGACACCGCACAGCTGGATTATTCCAAAGCGGAAGTGCGCGAAGCGATCATTCAAACCATCTTGCATGTGGCCCATAACTTCCCGATCATCCGCTTTGATGCGGCGATGACCTTGGCGAAGAAACATATTCAACGCTTGTGGTTTCCCGAACCCGGCTCGGGCGGAGCGATTCCATCGCGGGCCGAACACGGGCTAAGCCGCTCGGAGTTCGATGCGGCGATTCCGCAGGAGTTTTGGCGTGAAGTCGTGGATCGCGTGGCGGCGGAAGTCCCCGACACGTTGCTGCTCGCGGAAGCATTCTGGCTGCTCGAAGGTTATTTCGTCCGCACGCTCGGAATGCATCGTGTCTATAACTCGGCGTTCATGCACATGTTGCGGGACGAGGACAATGCCAAGTATCGTCTGGCGATCAAGAACACGCTGGAATTCGACCCACAAATCCTAAAACGATACGTCAACTTCATGAACAATCCCGATGAAAAAACCGCCGTCGAACAATTCGGTAATGGTGACAAATATTTCGGCGTTGCCACCCTGCTTTCAACCCTGCCCGGCCTGCCGATGTTCGGTCATGGGCAGGTTGAAGGTTTCCGCGAAAAATACGGGATGGAATTCCGCAAGCCGAAATGGGACGAGACGCCCGATGAGGGTTTAATCCGCGGACACGATTGGAAAATCTTCCCGCTCCTTCACCGCCGATCTTTGTTTGCGGACGTCGAGCATTTCTTGCTCTATGATCTCTTTTCGGCCAGCGGCGTTGTGGATGAAAATGTCTTTGCCTATTCCAATCGGCATGGCGATGAGCGCGGGCTGATCATCTATCACAACAAATTTGCCGATACGCGCGGCTGGATCAGGATGTCGGCCGCATATCTCGACAAAAGTTCCGGCCATTTGCTGCAGAAGTCATTGGGCGAAGGACTGGGCTTGCCGAGTCACGGCTATGTCATCTTCACAGATTATGTCACACACCTGGAATATATCCGCTCATGCAGCGAACTGTGGGAAAAGGGCTTGTATGTTGAATTGAGCGCGTACCAGCATCACGCTTTCATGGAGTGGAGGTTCGTGGATGGAAGTGACTGGGGAATACTGACGCGCGCGCTGAATGGTGTGGCCGTGGAGTCGGTACGGGCCAGATTTGCTGAAATGTTTGCCAGGAAGGAAGACGTTGTAACGGTCGTTGAAGAAGTGAGAGCCAAGAAGCCGCGCAAGAAAGAAGCGGCGAAGAAGGCCGCAGAGAAGAAAAGCGTTAAGAGCAAAGCGAAGAAGACGGTTACCCAGAAGAAAAGCGTCAAGAGCAAGGCGAAGAAGACGGTTACCCAGAAGAATCCATCAAATCGCACGGCAAGTCACAAAGCAAGGTCTCCTTCAAAGAGCAGAAAGAAAAAGATCGCCTGAAGCCGGCCTCCGCGAAGTGCAGCCCGTTCGCATGCTCAACTTCCGTAACAACTATGGAAAGTCCCGGCGGGGTTCCAGTAACCGTAACTTCCTTCAATGAAGATACGCTCCTTCAATAGGACCGTATCATTCACTGTAATCGTAATCACCCAATTTCCGGAGGCCAATCCTCCCGTATCATACAGGGTCAGACCGACCTGGCCGGAACTCGGACCGGGCCAAATGCAATCATAGGTGACCCAGCTGCCCTTTTGCTCGTGACTCCAATTTCTTACATAATGGGCGCCCGTTGGAATATTTGCATACTGCCATGCCAGGTGAATGATCTCGACTTTGCTGGGAAAACTGGTTATGCCATTCGATCCATTGCATGGATCGCTGCATGCCGAAAAGTCAAAGATTCGCGGAGAATTGTCTTCTGCTGGCGGACGGGTGATCGAGCCTAATGCCGTGGCTGCGGCGGTCGGCATGGCAACGGGGATGGTCGCTTCTGCCGTGAAGGGCAAAGTAGGCGTTGCCATGGCCGGCGCCGGGTTGGCAGGGGGAAATAAGACAGGGTATCCAACATAGAGAAGACAACATCCAAGCGCGAGTACCGCGACGGCGCCGGCAATCCACATCCATAGTTTCTTATTCGAACCGGATGGCGGCGGAGGGTTCGGTTCCATCGGCGTCGGTGGTTGAGTAGGTGCTGGAGCGGGTATGGGCGTACCGGCCTGAGGATAGGTAGGTAATTGGCTCCCAAAACTTACCAACAGTTGTCGGGCTCTTTCAATGCCGTCGTGATAGTTCAACTTGCTGAAGTCAACATACTGGAAGCGTCTCAATCTTAAAGGAATTTCGCAGTCTTTAAGCAGCACGGGCAGAATCTGTTTGCCATGGTCAATCGCGTAGCCAATTTCATCTTTCACGTTCTCCGAGGCGGAAGAGGTCGGTGTAAGCACGACAAGGAAAATTTCACATTCCCGCAATGCATTTTCGATCTCGTCGTCCCAACGCACGCCAGTCGGGATGTCGAATTGATCCAGCCAGATATTGATTCCGGAGTTCCTCAATTCGGTCCCCAGTGCCACAGCGAATTCTTTATCGACGCGCGAATAGCTTATGAAAGTACGGCGTGGTTTCTCTGTCGTCATTCTTCCTCCTCAAGCTTGGACAAGCCGCTAGACATTAAGCTGTATTGAATTCCACGTTGACAATTTTTCGCATCAATTATAAAAGCCCGCTAGATAGCATAAACCTTTAATGCCTGGGTAATTATAAGCCCGATAATCTATCGTGGTAAGACAGCCCATCTGCCCGTTCTTTTGAAGGAATCCCATGCTAAAATAGCGCCCATGCGCTATGTCTTTTTATCGCCTCATCTCGATGACGCCGTCCTCTCCGCCGGCGGGTTGATCTTCGACCAGGCGCGGGCGGGTCATTCAGTGGAGATTTGGACGTTCATGTGTGGTTACCCGGATGGGATCGAGTTGACCGACTTTGCAAAACGTCTTCATACCCTGTGGGGAACTACAACCACCGAGGAGACCATCCGTATCCGGCGGGCGGAGGACCAGCGCGCTGCGGCAAGGGTCGGAGCGAAAGCCGTTCATTTTGATTTTCTGGATTGCATCTATCGGCGGGGAAAGGACGGCCAGTTCTTGTATCCTGACTCGATCTTCCATTTCAACCCGGTTGAGGCGGATTTGCCGGCCCAGATCGCGCAGACGATCGTCGCTTGGTTGCGACCTGACGATATTGTGGTCGTCCAGTTGGGGGTCGGTGGCCACGTGGACCATGTCATCGTGCGGCGGGCAGCGGAAATGCTGAGATGCCCGCTCCTGTACGATGCCGATATTCCCTACCTTTTCCGCTATCCCCAGGAAATCGGCCCGAAAACGGCCGGAATGGAAGATTCTGTTCAGCGGGTTTCGAAAGCCGGCCTCAAAATCTGGCAGGAGGCGATTGAAATGTATGCCTCGCAGTTCTCGACTTTGTTTGATTCGCCGGAGATCATGCGTCAGAAGATAAGCGCATACTGGTCGGAGCGAAAAGGCATCCGTTTTTGGCGGCCGGCCCGGACCCCTTAAAGCCGCGCTTGCGTCACCCTCCGAATCGTGATATATTAAGCCCGCCGTTGAAAATGGCACACCATTGCATCCTGTAAAGGATGCAAATTCTTTAGTAAGGAAAGTATTATGGCGACAAAATTCCTGACCAAGGAAGGCTATCAGAAACTTCAGGACGAGCTCGAGCACCTGCGCACCGTCAAGCGCCAGGAGGTGGCGGACCGCTTGCACGAGGCGATGGAAGGTGGAGAGCTCATTGAGAACGCAGAGTATGAGGCGGCCAAGAATGAACAGGCTTTTGTCGAAGGCCGCATTCAGGAGTTGGAAACGCTGCTGGCTTCGGCGCGCGTGATCGAGGACGAAAAGGAGAAGAATCATCATGCCTCCGGAATGGTGGAGATCGGCTCGACCGTGACGATCCAGGAGCAGGGTTACGAACCTGAGTCGTATACCATCGTGGGGGCGGCCGAGGCCAATCCGCGGGAAGGAAAGATCTCGAACGAATCGCCCATCGGCAAAGCCATCCTGAACCATGAGGTCGGCGAGACGGTCCACGTCGAAACGCCCGACGGAACATACAAAGTCAAGATCATCAAGGTCAAGTAAAATAGAACTTGCGTGGCGGTCCCCGCGCGTCGCAAAGTGGATCGCGCGGGGATTTTTGTTTTTAGCCCCTGCCAGCTCTTCCCAAATATATCTCTCATGATTGGAAGAGTGTGACCGGAGGTCGGATGGGGCTTGAGGTTATTATGGCTGCTTACACTTCTCTGGAAAAAATCCGTGTGCAAAAAATCGAAGAGCTGCGTCAACAGGGGATCGAGTCCTATCCGACGCGCGCCGAGCGGACCCACACCAGCGCTCAAGCCATCGCGGAATTCGAATCGGCTGAAAAAGATGGCCGCGAAGTGAAAGTCATTCTTGCCGGGCGCATCCGCGCCATGCGCGCCATGGGCAAAATTTCCTTTGCCCATATCGAAGATGGCGCGGGCAAAGTGCAACTATTCTTCCGCATGAATGAATTGACTCAGGAGCGCGTCGACTTCTTCAACAAGATGTTCGACATCGGCGATTTCATTCAAGCCTCGGGCGTGATGTTCCGCACCAGGACCGGCGAAGTGACGCTGCATGTCCACGACTTCAAACTGCTTGCCAAAGCTGTGAGTCCGCTGCCTGCGGACAAAGACGTGACCCAGGATGATGGCACGGTGGTCCGTTATGCGGCGCTGGAAGATGCGGAGCTGCGCGCCCGCCAGCGCTACGCTGATTTGGCAGTCAACCCCGAGGTGCGCGACATCTTCCGCAAACGCGCGGCGACGATCAATGCCTTGCGCGAATTTCTGGATGCGAAAGGCTTTCTCGAAGTGGAGACTCCGATCCTGCAACCACTATACGGCGGCGCGGCGGCGCGGCCGTTCGTCACGCATCATAACGAACTGAATCAGGATATGTATCTGCGCATCTCGTTTGAGCTGTATCTCAAACGGTTATTGGTTGGCAATCTTGAAAAAGTCTATGAGATCGGACGCGATTTTCGCAACGAAGGTGTCTCCTACAAACACAATCCTGAATTCACTCAATTGGAGTTCTACTGGGCGTATGCGGATTATCTCAGGGTCATGGAATTGACCGAGCAGCTGGTGGCGCATGCGGCTAAGGAAGTTACAGGCGGCACGAAGGTGACATATGGTGATCACGAAATCGAGTTCAAGCCGCCGTGGCGCAGACTCGAAATGCGTCAGGGAATCTTGGAAGTGTCCGGCATTGATATTGCCGAGTACAAGACCGCACCGTCATTATTCAAAGCGATTGCTTCGAAGCACAACGATAAAACTCCCGACCCAAGTATGACACGCGGCAAGCTGATTGATTACCTGTTGAGCGAATTCCTCGAGCCGACCTTGATCCAGCCGACATTCCTCTATGATTATCCGCGCGATATTTCGCCGCTGGCAAAATCCAAACCCGGCGATCCGTTGACCGTCGAACGCTTCGAAGGTTATGTGGCTGGTTTTGAGTTGTGCAACGCCTTCACCGAGTTGAACGATCCGCTCGATCAGGAACAACGCTTCCTGGAGATGGGGCGCGATTACGCCGCGGACGACGAGGAGAAACATCCGATGGACGAGGATTATCTGCGCGCCATGCGTTACGGCATGCCGCCCTGCGGAGGCTTCGGCATGGGCGTGGATCGTCTGACGATGTTGTTGACCGATAAACACTCCATCCGTGAAGTGTTGTTGTTTCCCGCGTTGAGGAATGAAGAATAATTCCGCTGGTCTCGATAGGGCGGCGCTCTTCGTGTAGCGCAAAGCGCGTATCGAGACCCGGCGCCCACTCGATCCCTGGATGAAAAAATACATCCTCCCCCTCGGCGATGGGCTGACCTTGCTCATCGTCACCCTGATCGGTTTTACAACTCACGGCGAATTCGACATTTTCTTTTTGCCGCGCATGGCAGCGACGTACATTCCATTACTGATCGCGTGGTTTCTGATTGCAAGATGGCTTGGATTGTTGACCACTACCCTGCCTCCCCCACATCCCGAAGGTATTTTGGGGAGGTGGCGCGCCGAGGGTCCGCTGTTCTTTACGGAAGCGACGGAGGGGGCCAGGGCGGGGCTTGCCATGCTGTTCGCCGGTCCGCTCGCGGTTGTCTTGCGCGGACTGCTTCTCAACGCGCCGATCATTCCCATCTTTGCCGTGGTGCTGAGTTTGACCTCGGCATTGGGATTGATGATCTGGAGAACGGTGTACTTGCTTTTGAAGCGCAGACTTTTTGAGCGGGATTAAAATCCCTGCTCAATTGATGGAAGCCCCAGGTCTTTCACGTGCTGAGGCGTGGATTGGAATGCCCCGCAGAGAGCTTAAATTTTTTAGATTCTCTTTTTGGATTTGGTCCATATTGATTCTTGCCTGGCTGACTGCCGGTTGCCAAAAGCACGATCAACCAAATAACACCAATTAAGGGAATCAGGCCAATAAAAAACCACCGGCCACTTCTTCCGATATCATGTAACCTTCTTACTAAGACGGCCATAGCAGGTACCAGGATTGCCAAATACCATAGAAATATTATTATATATATGATTCTATAAACCAGCTCGAGTCTGGTTCTTAAAAGAACAATTTCAATTATCTCCGCACCAATAAAAAAGATTGCGTTGAATAACAGAAACATCCAATATTCTTTTCTTCGTGCTCTTCCGCTAAAGTCGGCATACTTTTTTAATACCGCCAAATACCAAGACATGATAATCCTCCTTATTTTCAATTAGCGAACTCAATATTGGATCCGATCCGCAATCGATTAGAATTGAGTATAACATGATCGTCATGGACGAACCCGCCCTCATCCAATCCGCGCAGCGCGGCGACCTCAACGCCTTCAATACGCTCGTCTTGCATTATCAAGATGCGCTGTTCAACACCGCCCTGCGTATCCTCGGCGACGACGATCTCGCCGCGGACGCTACGCAGGATGCCTTCCTATCAGCATTCAAAAATTTAAATTCGTATCGCGGCGGATCGTTCAAGGCTTGGCTGCATCGCACCGTGACGAATACCTGCTATGATGAACTTCGTCGTAAGAAACGCCGGCCCACCACGCCGCTCGAACCAGACACCGAAGTTGGCGACGAAATGGATTCGCCGCGCTGGCTGACCGATCCGCATCTCACGCCCGAACAGCAACTCGAGGCCGACGAGCTTGAACACGCCATCCAACATTGCCTGGAAGCGCTGCCGGTTGAATTTCGCGCCGTGGTTGTGCTCGCCGATCTTCAGGGCCTTGATTACACCGAAGTGGCGGCCGCACTGCGCGCGCCGCTTGGAACCGTCAAATCGCGGCTCGCGCGGGCTCGCGCGCGGCTGCAGGAATGTCTGCAGGGCTTCGCGGAACTTCTGCCCGCCGCGTTTCGTCTGAATGAGGAGCGATCATGAATCACGGCGACTTCGAACTCCTCTCGGCGTATTTGGATGGGCAACTGAGCCCATCTGATTCTGCAAAATTAGAAGCCCGTCTCTCCTCGGACTCGACTCTGCGTACCGCTTTGGATAATTTGCGCGCAACCCGGAACTTGCTCCGTCAACTCCCGGCGCGATCCGCGCCGCGCAACTTTACCTTGACTCCCCAAATGGCGGGCATCCAGCCGCCGACGCCGCGCCTCGTTCCGATTTACCGCTTGGCATCTGGGTTTGCAACCATCTTATTCATCATCACGTTGGTAATCAACGGGTTGACCACTTTGTCCGCTCCAGCTCTTGCCACCGCTCCGGCGCCTGCAGCATTTGGCGCCGCGGCTCCCCTGTCCGCCGCGCAAGAAGCCGCCCCTGCCGCGACCCAAGCGCCGGCTGCAACACAAGCGCCCGCGCTTCCAGCCGGCGCGCAGACCCCGCCTCCCGCTCCTCGTATGATGTTTGCCTCACCGCTGACCACGGGAACCCCCATATCCTTGGGCGGCGGATTAATGCCAGGGACAACGGGCACGCCAACGCCGGAGGGGATCGCCAAATCCGTTCCGCCTGGCGTTGAGAGTGTTCGACGCATTAATACTGCTGAAAACGGATTGCCGTTCCCGCTTGTGTTGGAGGTCCTGTTTGGCATTTTGGCGCTTGGGTTTGGAATCATGGCCTGGATATTGCCGCGCAGCAACGAAAGCAGCTTCCGCAAAAAATGGAACAGGAAATAAATTTCTGTCCGCGCTGCGGATCAAAAACCAACCGGCAGGAAAGGTTTGGCAAGCTGAGGGCCGTCTGTCCCAATTGCAGCTGGATTCATTTCGCCGATCCAAAGGTGGCCGCGGCAGTCTTGGTGGAACAAGATAATCATGTATTGCTGGTTCGCCGCGTCAATGAACCCTATCGCGGCCGGTGGACACTGCCAGCCGGCTTTGTGGACGCAGGCGAAGATCCGGCGCGGGCCGCGGAACGGGAGTGTCTGGAAGAGACCAGCCTGACGGTCCGCGCTACGCAGGTTCTGGATATCATCGCCGGCCGTGAACATCCGCGCGGCGCGGACTTCATCATTGTTTATGCCGCGCAGGTTGTGTCCGGTGTCGCTCAAGCCGGCGATGACGCCGATCAAATTGGCTGGTTCGCACGATCGGAGCTTCCGCCGCTGGCTTTCCGGGCCACACAAAAAGTGCTAAGCCAACATGAAGTCAAATAACCCTCGATTTTTTTCTTTGATGCTCCTGCTCTTCGCCGTGAGTTGCAGTGGCATCGCTCCAACTCCGGCAATCCCGGCCAGCAGCCTGACCACCTTCACGGATCAAAACAGGTATTATCAAATCCAATTGCCGAAAGACTGGAATCATCATCAAGCCGCCGGCAGTCATTATTATGTGGACACGTTCACCTCGCCCGACGGCAACGCCGTGATTCAGAACATCGCCTACGATGACGGCACGCCGATTGCGGGCTCCATCCATGCGCAATTTGCACTGAACTTGCTCGGTCAGTATTTCAGTGCCGCCGGTCAAACCAATTCCATCACCATCAGCGACACCAGCATGATGAACGACGGCAGTGAACGCTTGAGCTGGGCCTCCGTATCGATCGATGCCTCGGGCATTTCATTTGTCGAAGTTCGAAACGAGACCACATTTCTCATCTTTACAGTGGAATGGAAAAATAAATTCAAAGGCCAATACTTCAACATCCTCGACCAGGTGGTTGCAAGCTATACCGTTCCCTGATCGGGCGCGTCGTTCCCTGTTGAATGCCCCCGCCTGTTTGTGCTACAATGAATTTGTGAACGCGAACCTTCGCCTGCGACCTTCCCCGATTGCCGGCCAATGGTATGAGGGCGATCCGAAAGCGCTTGCCCGCAGTGTCGACTCATATCTCACTAACGCGCAATTGCCGGAACTCCACGGGAACGTTATCGGCGTGGTCGCGCCGCACGCCGGGCATCGCTATTCGGGCCCCGTTGCCGGCTACGCGTTTGCGGCGCTGCGCGGCCGCACTCCCGATCTGGTTGCCGTTCTTTCGCCTTTTCATAACTTCCATAACGCCCCTTTGCTGACCCCGGCCTACGATGCGTATGAGACACCGCTGGGTCAGATTCCGCTGGATCAAACCACCCTGCAGGCATTGGAAACGCTCATGAAATCAACGCTTGGCTTTGGCCTGACGCACATTTCCAATGACCCGGAACATTCTCTCGAAATTGAATTGCCGTTCCTGCAACGTGCGCTGGCCTCCGACTGGAAGTTGCTGCCGATCATGGTGCGCGCCGTGGAGCCGCGCGTCTCGCAAGCCGTGGGCAAGGCCCTTGCGAAAGTCCTGCAGGGGAAAAACGCGATCTTCGTTGCCAGCACGGACTTGTCTCATTATTACACTCAAGAGTCCGCTTTGGCCTTTGATCAGGTGATGCTTTCCAAGGTGGAGGCCCTGGACCCCATGGGCGCGTTCGAGGCGGAACAGACCGACCAAGGATTTGCCTGCGGGCTGGGTGCGCTGACCGCGGTGATGTGGGCTTGCAAAGAACTTGGGGCGGACAGCGTAAAGATTCTGCATCATGCCACCTCCGGCGATGTCACCGGCGATTACAGCGGTGTCGTTGGTTATGGGGCGGCGGCGATCATGAAGTCCAAATAGAATTCCATGACTTCTTTCGTGCAACTTGCCGTTAACGTCCCGTCCGTCACGGGCGTTTTTGATTATTCCGTACCTGAACATCTGGCCGGGCGCGTGGGCGGCGGACATCTGGTCATCGCGCCGTTTGGAAACAAAACGGTTCAAGGTGTGGTGCTGCGATTCGTTGATCAACCATCTGTCCCACGAACAAAAGACATTATCGAACTTGTTGATTCTGAACCGGTTCTGACTTCATCGCAAATTGCACTGGCTGAATCGCTGGCCGAATCGACTCTTTCGCCGTTGGCAGCCCTGATCGGACTCTTCTTGCCGCCGGGGCTGAACCAACAGGTCGATACAATATTCGATGTTCGGGCTTCGAACGTCGAGGTACCGCGTAGCGAATTATCCGTTACTGCCGCTCGTCTGGTAAAACTGCTTGGGCAACGCGGAGCGCTGCGAGGCAGGCAAATTGACCGCCATTTTTCCAACGTGGATTGGCGCAAGACCGCGCAGGCTCTTGTGCGACGCGGCGTCTTATCGTCCCAGTCCATTTTGCCTCCCGCCAGCGTTCGACCGAAATTTGTCCGCACCGCGCAGCTGGCAGTCTCGCCCGGAATTGCCGAAGCCGCGCTGAGTCGCTTGGGCAATACCGATGCCACGCGGACGCGCCGGCAAAAAGCGCTGCGCTTTCTGATCAAGCGGCCGGACGCCGTCAATGTTTCATGGATCTACGCCGAAAGCGGATGCAGCCTTTCCGACCTGCAGGAACTGGCTGAACGGGAATTGATTCTTCTGCGCGAGACAGAAATTTGGCGCGACCCGTTAGCCAGGATTGAGCATGAAGAATTATTGGACAAGGAACTCATTCTGACCGATGAACAACGACGAGCCTGGCAGGAGGTCGAATCGGGTTTTCGTCAATGCGCGGCGGGCCAAAACGTCAAACCGTTTTTGTTGGACGGCGTAACCGGATCGGGCAAAACCGAACTGTATCTGCGCGCCGCGCAGGAGGCGCTTCGACGCGGCCAGCAGTCCGTCATCCTGGTGCCCGAAATCTCTCTCACGCCCCAGATCGTTCGCAGCTTTCTGGCCCGCTTCCCCGGTCAAGTCGGGTTGATGCATTCCAAACTCTCCGAGGGCGAACGGTATGATACCTGGCGCCGCGCCCGCCATGGAACGCTGAAGATCATCATCGGTGCACGCAGTGCGCTCTTTGCGCCGCTGCCGAGGCCCGGCCTGATCGTGGCCGATGAATGCAATGACGATTCGTATTATCAAGCCGACCCGCCTTTTTACCATGCGGTCCGTGCCGCGCAAGTGTACGCGCGTATTTGCGGGGCTGTGTGCATTTTGGGATCAGCGACGCCGAGCATCGTTCAACGGTATCAAGCAGAGACTGGGGAAAGCATCCGCCTGGAATTGACCCAGCGCATCGCGTCAAATCCGGCAACGGATTCTGCCCACAAATTGGATCTGCCTCAAATCCACATCGTGGACCTGCGCGCGGAATTGAAAGCAGGTAATCGCGGCATTTTCAGCCGCGCACTGGCGGAAGCGCTTACTTTAGCGTTAGCGCGCGGCGAGCAGGCGATCTTGTTCCTGAACCGTCGAGGCACCGCCACCTATGTTTTTTGCCGTGATTGTGGTTATGTGGCGAAGTGCCCGCGCTGCGATACCCCGCTGACCTATCATGTTTCATCCGGCGAAAAATTGTTATGTCATCGCTGCGGATACGAGCGGCAAATGCCAAGGCGCTGCCCTGAGTGCGGCGGCGCGCAGATCCGTGCCTATGGATTGGGGAGCGAAAAGGTCGAAGCCGAAGTGCAGATGTTGTTTCCAAAGGCGCGCACGTTGCGTTGGGATTGGGAAACGACGCGACAAAAAGAATCGCATGAAATTGTTCTCAGTCATTTCGCGGCGGGCCGTGCCGATGTGCTGGTCGGCACACAAATGCTTGCCAAGGGCCTCGATTTGCCGCGTGTCACACTGGTCGGCATCGTGCTGGCGGATGTGGGGCTCTTCTTGCCGGATCCGTTCGCGCCGGAACGCGTCTTCCAGCTCCTGACGCAAGTCGCGGGACGCGCGGGTCGTTCGTCGCTGGGCGGACGTGTGATCCTGCAGACATTCGCGCCGGAACATTATGTGATCCAGGCCGCGTCCCGGCACGATGCGAAGGGTTTTTATCAGCACGAGTTGGAACAACGCAAGCGGCTGGGTTATCCGCCGTTTAGCCGGCTGGTGCGGCTTGAGTATCGCCACCATGAACCGATCAAGGCGGAAGAAGAGGCGCGTAAACTGTCTGCGAAACTTCAGCGACAACTGGATGCTGAACACTGGAAGACCTTTTCGCTGATTGGTCCGGTGCCCTCTTTCTTCTCCAGGCTCGGCGGCGAAACTCGCTGGCAAATCGTTTTGCGCGGGTCTGATCCGGTTTCGTTTCTGCGCGGCCGGCTGCCAGCCGGTTGGCGCGCCGAGGTTGATCCGGTGAGTTTGTTGTAGCAAACGTCAAGGCGCGCGCGACGACAATGATTTCACACTTGGTATATAATCGCTGCATTACTTGGTAAGGAGGTTCCATATGCAATCCCTAACTCGTGGCTGGTCATTTTTGCAGGAAGCCTGGCAGATGGCGTTCAAGGATAATGACTTGATCAAGCCGTCCTTCTATTCCATGATGGTCGGGTTCATCATAACGGTCATCGGGATCGTTCCGTTGATCGCAGCAGCCTTTCTGTTCGGCGGGGCGAACAGCCTGATCGGACAGGTTGCGATGGTGGTCGTCAGCGCGGTCCTCATCTTCATTCATTATGTCGTCAGCTATCTGTTCTCCGGCATGACCGTCTATCTCATCTACGGATATCTCGCGGAGGGTGATGGGAGGATGGATAAGGCCTGGGCGATTGTCCAGCGCGAGTTCTGGCATATCCTCAGCCTGGCGGCGGCTTCGACCGTGGTGAACCTGTTTACGAATTCGCTCCGCCGACGAAGCAGCCGGTCTCGCAACGTAGTTGCCGGAATGGCTGGCAATGCCGCGGGCGGCATTCTCGAGACCGTCTGGACCGAGGCGTCGTTCCTCATCCTGCCGGCGATGATGATCGAAGATGCCAATCTGGTGACGGGCATCAAACGCGCCACCTACATCGCAAAGAATAATTTATTGTTGATCGGCGTCAGCACCGTCGGTGTGAAATGGATCACGGGCTTTATCAGCTTCGTGCTCGGTGTGATCGGCCTCGTGATCGGAGTCGGCCTTGGACTCGGGATCGTTTCGATCGCCAATTCAAGCACGGTCGGCATCATATTTGGAATCGGCGTCGGCGCGATCCTGTTCTTTATCTTCGTGATGGTGGCGAGCGTCATCAGCTCATACACCATGACTGCCTACAATACCTGCCTGTTCCTGTGGGCGCGCGATGTGGAAAAAGCCCAGGCACAGGGACGTCCGATTCAAGTAGCCGCCCCGGCTCCGTTGGCGGCTGCGTTGAGTTAATCCCTTCCCGATCCTCCAGCAGGCGGAGTATGCAACCAGAACAAAGACGTGAAATCATCACCTGGGAAGAGGTGGACCGGCTGATCGACCATCTCATCCCCCAGTTCCGGCGCGAATACACGGCCATGGTGATGATCACGCGCGGCGGCATCATCCCCGGCGGACTTTTAGCGGATGCCATGAACATCACGCACATCCTCACGGCGGCGGTGGACTTCCCTGCGCAATGGGAAAGCCGCAAAGGCACGTTGATGGTCTGGCCCGAGTTCATTCAGTTCCCGGCCGATGATAAATTGAGTGGACGTCCAACCCTGATCGTGGACGACGTGTGGGGTTCGGGTCGCACGATCACTTCGGTAAAGAATCGCGTCTCGGCCGCGGGCGGATTCCCCGAAACGTGCGTGCTGCATTTCAACCCATATCGAAGTTTGTTCGGAACCGTCCGTCCCGATTATTACGCAGCCATCACGGACGCCTTCATCGTCTATCCATGGGAGATTGACCGAGGCGTGGACAAGATGATCCTCGGCGAAGAGTCGCAATAATTCGGAAGGATAGAAAATTGATGATTACCAACACACCAGATCAAATCGATTGGTTATTCTCCGTATTTGGCTGCCTGTTTCGCATCATGTTTTTGTATGAAGCATGGACTAATTTAGTAAAGAATCAAGTTTCGCAATTTTCTATCGATGCTCTTTTATGGCCCATTATTCTTTCGGTCAGCAGACCCAAAGTCCGAAAGCGAATCGTGGCCACTCAAAATGATCCTCGACGTCTTACACCCCTTAGCCTCATTGCTTCATTAGCAGGTATATCATTTCTTTATGGCATCATCGAATGGTTTAGAACTTACACTTTGCACTAAGATACATTTCAATACGCAAACATTTTGAACGCAGTTGGTTTGGATTTCTCTTCTTATTTTGCAGACTTATATTTTCTTCCGCGCCATGTCACGCCTTGACCGGAAATCACTTTCCACGTTGAGGTGAACATCAGCGCCGCGAAGATTGCCGCGCCGAGCGGCGTGGTCAATGCATACCAGCGGGGAATGTGCAGGTTGTGTGCGACCACAGCGCGGACATAGATCACGGCGCTCCATAAAATCAGGGCCTCGATAATGATGGTGATTGCCATCCATCCACCATTATGAAGCAACCAGACTAATCCGAGCAGGGGCCAGAGGGGAAGAACCAGGGCGGCGACCACGGAAACGAAGGCGCCGAATGCACCCAGCATCATCAAACCCACTTGCTCGCGCAGCCCGAGATAAATGTTTTTTGTCCAGCCTTCCCACAAAGTTGCAAACGATGTGTACATGCGCGTGCGCGCCACTTTCCTGCCATCGGCGACGATTAGCCGAAATCCGCTCCATTTGACTTTCTCCGAAATGGCTTTGTCTTCCACGATCTGATCTTTGACTGCTTCATGGCCGCCGATCGCATCATAAACGCTTCTTCTGATGAGTATGAATTGACCATTGGCAATCGCATCCCTACGCCTCGGATCATTGACTTTGCGCGGGCTGAATCCGACCGAGAGGGCAGTCATCACCAGCGGCAGGACAACGCGCTCCCAAAATGTTTCTGTGATTTGAAAAGTCATGACCGTGAATAAGTCGGCCTTCGTTTCGAAGGCTTTGACATAAACGGATGCCAAGGCTTCGGGCGCGAGAAAGGTATCGGCGTCGATAAAACATAGCCAGTCGCCGCGCGCCCGATTCGAGGCTTGATACAATGCGTGGGGCTTGCCTGCCCAACCGGAGGGCAGGTCCGCGCCGCTGATGATTTCCAATCTGTCATTTCGAATTGAACGGAGGATCTCAGAGGTTGAATCCGTCGAGCGATCATCCAGAACGATCACTTCAAAATTCGGATAGGTCTGCTTCAGCACTGCCTCCACGCAGGCCTGGATGTGGCGTTCTTCATTGCGCGCGGGAATGCAGACCGAAATCATTGGCGCGTTGGATGGAGGATCAACCGGCTCGACCAAGAGGTCGAGATGATTTTGATCATGAAGCCAATAAACAACGATAAGACCCGCGATCGAGAGCAGGGTTGATAATGCAAAATAAATCATTCAAATAACGTGAACCGTCGAGCCGCGTTCTGTCTTTTCCACCTCGAGGCGCGTCGGAAACGCATCTTTCAATTCGTCGAGATGCGTGATGACGAGTATCTTGGCAAAGTCATTCCGCACTAGATTGATCGCTTCGATCAAGCGTTGCCGCCCCTCGACATCCTGCGAGCCGAAGCCTTCGTCGATCACCAGGGTCTGCAAGCGCGCGCCTTTGCGCTGGGCCAGCACTTCGGACAACGCCAGTCGAATTGCAAAGTTGACGCGGAATGCCTCGCCGCCCGAGTACATCTCGTAATCGCGTGTGCCGGCCGCGTCACTGATTCGAATATCGAGCGTCTCTTTCAAGTCCTTGCGTTTCTCATCTTTATATGGAGACTGTGTTTCAAAGTGGACTATCATCTGCCCGTTGCTCAAGCGGTCAAGTAGCTCATTGGCCTTCGATTCGATTTCGGGCAGGGCCTGTTCGATCAGCAGGGCCGGCACGCCGTCCTTGCCGAAAGCGCGTTCGAGCGTCTTGTGATGGGCGACCTGTAATACCAGTGCCTCGCGCGCCGACGAGAGCTTCCCTTTGTGTTTCCGCAGCTCTGCCAGTACCAACACCTTTTGCCGCGCCGCGCCGACTTCCTGGTTCAATCGATTTTCCTGTTCCTGCAAATCGCGCAGCGCGCGTTCGGCCTCATCGAGATTGACGGATGGCTCCTGTTCTTCGACGGAATATTTCTTGCTTGCCAGGATTTTGTCAACAGCCTTCAGTCGCTCCGCACCCGTGGTTTCCCAGTTCTTGATGGAATCTTCTGCCAATTTGACTCGTTCTGTTAATTGGATCGCTGAATTGGAAAGCCGCAGTCGTTCGCGCTCGGCGCTTTCGACTTTTGCACTTTGTGATTCGGCATCCGCGATTTGCCTGGCAAGATTATCCAAGCCGGTCTTATTTGCGCGGAAGTGATCTCCTTTTTCCCTGCCTTCCTCATTCAATTGCTTGAGCGTTGACTTGCGATGTTCTTCGCTCAATGTCTGTCCGCACAAGGGGCAGGTCGCGCCTTCCGCCGCTCCAAGCTGATCCATGTGCTCTTTGAGCTCGTCCATCTGGACCTTCAGCAATTCATTCTCAGCCTTGAGCCTGGCGTATTCTTCACGCGCCGCGTTTCGTTTTTGTTCGAGTTCATCTCTCTGTTTGAGCTTCTGCTCGGCTTCCGTTAGTGATTTCTGTGCGCTCTCGACCTGAGCTGTCCACTCGCGGATGGCCGAACGCTGCTCGCTGGCGGCTTGCTCCTGTTCCTTCAATCCGCGCTTTTCTTCCTCCAGTTTCGCCTTTTCCGCGGCGAGCTGTTGATCGAAGGACGCGGCGAGCTTTCGAAGATTTTCCAGCGCGGCCTCTTGTGTTTTGCGGGCGGCGCTCAATCGCTTCAGATCCTCTTCGAGTTCCTTCAGCCTTCGCTGGCGCGGTTCCTCCTCGGCCAGCTCGGCATCGATATCGGCAATGCTTCGGTCTACGCCGATGACTTCCTCCTCGAGTCCACGGCGCTTTTCCATCGTGCGCGCTTTATAGGTTTCCCAGACTTCGAGTCCGAGGATATTGCTCAGCACATCCTTGCGCTTGCTGGCATTCTGTTGTGTGAATTGATCAGCTTTCCCTTGTAAAAAGAACGCCGCGTTGACAAAGGTTTCATAATCGAGCCGCAGGGTCTGCTCGATCCGGGCTTGTGTATCGCGGATGGTTCGTTCGGTTAGAGCTTTCCATTCCTCTGCATTTTTGATCTGGAATTCAAGAACCGTGGCCTTGCCGCGCGGCAGCATGCGTTGGACTCGGTACGTATTGTTCTCGTAAGCGAAGGTCAGTACCACTTCTGCCGCCTTCGATTGCAAATTGACCAGCGCGTCCTTATCCTTGGCCCGCGCTTCTCCAAAGAGCACCCATGTTATCGCATCGAGCAGGGACGATTTGCCCGCGCCATTCTGCCCGGAGATGCAAGCCAGATCGAAGGCTCTAAAATCTATTTCAACCGGATCGCGGTACGAAAGAAATCCGGCAACGCGCAGATGCAGGGGGATCATCATTGAAATTATACCTTGTTGACCCCATCGACAAAAGATGCGGCCTCTTATCCTGCGCGTTCCGTTCTACTCCTCACTTCCTGCACCTTTATGTTATCATCATGCCGATGCGCGACCCTGACGACCCGCGAGCACGGCTTCGCCTCATTCTGATTTCTATCATCCTTGCCACGCTGCCATGCTACTGCCTCGGAGGGGTCGCCGTACTGATCAAGCCCCCGCCCGCGACCCCGACTTCTACCGCCTCACTAACCGTGACTCCCAACCTTACCCTTGCCACTCCGTCTCCGACTTTGAGCTTGACGCCTTTAATTCAAACGGGAACTCCCACCTCCACTTGGACGACTACCGCCACGCTCATACCCACCGCGACCATTCCGCCGACCAGTTCTTTCACGCCGTTCCTGCCGCCGACGTATACGTTCACTCCCTCTCCGACCCGAACCAGCACTCCCACCTTGACCGCGACGAGAACGCCGACTTTGACGCCCACCGATACGCCAACTCCGTTCCCGACGCCGACGCTGACTTTTACGGCAACCTATACACCCACTTCCACGAATACACGCCCGCCGCCCACGCCAACCTTCACGCCGACCGCCTCTGCCACGCCGACTGCTTTTCCAACGGATACTGCTTCGAGCACTCCGTAGGTTCATGTTGTCTTATTGAATATATAATAGAATGCACAGCTGAAGAAAAGAGATCTGACTATTAATGGTTGAGGTAAATATGAATGGCTTAATCGCTTTAGTCGGTGCAGGGGAATACCTGCCCGTGATGGAGGACGTGGATCGCTATCTGCTTGATTCGGTCAAAGTGGACGGACGCGCGCCGCGCGTCGTTTGTCTGCCGACTGCCGCGGGGCAGGAGGGGGATGAAAGCGTCGGGCGCTGGTCGCGGATGGGTTTGGAGCATTTCAGCAGGTTGGGGGCGGAGGTGAAAGCGCTTCCCATCATTGACCGGGCGTCGGCGGACGATCCGCAGTACGAATCGACCCTTGAATCGGCTGACCTGATTTACTTTTCGGGTGGTAATCCGATCTATCTTTTTGAAACGATGAATGGCAGCCGGGCCTGGAATGCTGCGCAAAAGGCCTGGTCGCACGGTGCCGTTTACGGAGGCTGTTCGGCAGGCGCGATGATCTTGGCGAGCCGGCTACCTAATTTTCGCAATCTCGGCATCGGCGCCATCAACGGGTTCGGTATAGTGCCTGCGGATTATGTGATGCCGCACTTCGACCACGCCGGCCCTTTCAAGGCCCTGGTCAACGTTCTGCGAACACAAATGAAGGACGGTCAGCGCATGATCGGCATTGACGAGAATACGGCACTGGTTGGCAAACTTGGCGGCGAGTGGAAGGCCATGGGCGCCAGCAAAGTCCATGTGATGACGCGCAAACAAGCGCGGCTGTACACGGCCGGTGAGGTCGTGCCATTGATGTAAATGCTTCGTGCTGGAAACAAAACAGGCTCCCGTGCGAGCCTGTTTTGTTTTGGCTATGATTTCTTTTCGCCTGCAGGTTTGGCCGGCATCATGGACATGAAGTATGCCGCGCCCGCGCCGAGGGCGAACGCTCCAGCCGAGCCGGCTGAAGCAAAGTCGGTCAGACCGACCAGCAATCCGAAGAAGCCGAGCGCCAAGGCGATCTTCACCTGCCATTCGCTGTTCTTGAAGTTGTCAAAAGCAAAATGACCGGAGGCGAATCCGGCGACTAAAAAGCCGACGGCTCGCAAGAGGAATCCTAAAAGCACGATATAGGGCATAACTTGGTCCATAATTCTCTCCTTTGGGAATATGATTTTATGTCCAGGCCCAGACCATCCAAAGACCTGTCATGATGATCCCTATTATAAGCCGAACCACGAATGACCAGCCCCAGCCGATCAGCATGGCACGGACTGTATTCAAGGCTGGCCGCCAATTTCTGCGATGGACCAGCTCGGAGACGAACAGCCCGAGGGGCGCGGCGATCAGACCGGCCAGCGGCGTAAATACCAGACTGAAGATGACTCCCGCGGCATAACTCACCCAAATCGAAACCCACGCCGCGCCACTTTGACGTGCTTTTGTTCCCATGAAGACATTATCGATGACGTTTCCGGCCAGCGCCAGCAGGCTGATCAGGATGAAAAGGATCCAGCCCTTTGTGTCAAAGCCGCCTGCCGCGATTCCGTAGATCAGGGCAGCCAGCCAGATCACGACCAGGCCGGGGAAAACAGGAATGATCAATCCCGCCAACCCGATCAGCATGAACGTCAGGGTCAGCCATTGAAGCAGGAACGCACCGACGAGCGGCCAGTTGAGCATTAGCGGATTATGTCCACTCCCCCCATCCAGGGGCGGAGGGCATCGGGTACGACGATGGAGCCATCAGCCTGCTGATAATTCTCCATGACGGCGATCAGGGTGCGGGGGAGCCCCAGGCCCGAACCATTCAAGGTGTGGACGAAGTGCGTCCTGCCTTGTGCGTCGCGATATTTGATGTTGGCACGCCGCCCTTGAAAATCCGTATCGTTCGAAATGGATGACACCTCCAGCCATTCCTCGCATCCCGGCGCCCAGACCTCGACATCATAGGTCATGGTGGCGCCAAAGCCGATATCGCCGGTGCAAAGTTGTTTGATGCGATGGGTCAGCCCAAGATTCTTGCAGGTTTCTTCGGCGTTCTCGCGCATTTTCTCCAACCAGGTGTCCGATTCTTCCGGCTCGCAATAAATGTACATTTCCACTTTATCGAATTGATGCCCCCGTTTGATGCCGCGCACATCGCGCCCTGCGCTCATCTTCTCGCGCCGGAAGCACGGTGTATACGCTGTATAGCGCAAAGGCAGGTCGGCTTGATTGAGAATCTCATTCATGTGCAAACCGGTCAGGGGCACCTCGGCGGTCGGCACGAAGTAATAGTCCTCCTCATGATCCTTATAAAGGTTATCAGCGAACTTCGGTAGCTGGCCAGCGCCGAATACGGTATCGGTCTTGACCATGAACGGCAAGTATTTTTCCGTGTAGCCCTGCCGAATGTGGAGGTCGAGCATATAGGCGATCAGGGCGCGTTGAAGCCGCGCGCCTGCTCCGCTCAGCACGTAGAAGCGTGAGCCGGTAAGCTTCGTGCCGCGCTCGAAGTCAATCATCCCCAGCGCCGGACCCAGATCCCAGTGCGGCTTGGGCTGGAAATCAAATCTCTTGGGCTCGCCCACGGTTCGGAGGACGACGTTTTCGCTGTCGTCCTTTCCGTAGGGTGTGCGCGCATCGGGGATATTTGGAATGCTTGCGGTGAGGGCCTGGAGTCGTGCCTCCGCTTCCGCGACGTCCTTGTCCAGCGCATTGATCTTGTCGCCGAGGAGTCGCATGGCTTCAATCTTTGACTGTTTGGCCGAAGCGTCCTTCATGGCGCCGATCTCTTTCGAGACCGCGTTCCGCTCCGCCTTCATCTGCTCGACTTCGGTCAGCAGGGAGCGGCGTTTTTCATCGAGCTGAAGGATCGAATCGATCGGCGCGGCGTCCATTTGCCGATCCCGCATCGCCTTGCGGACAACCTCCGGCCGTTCGCGAATCAAGTTGATGTCCAACATGGGTGCACCTCCGAAATAGAATACGCCCCCGGTCCATTTGCAGGACGAGGGGGCGTCTCGTGGTGCCACCTGCTTTACTTCTCTGGATGCTATAACGGGCGATACCCGTCCCTCTTACAACAACGTTCGTTCCTGCGAGGGCTGCGGCGAAGTGGATTTCATCATTTGACGGACCGCCTCGCACAGCCGGCGGCTCTCTGAACGGTTCCGTGATTACTTGCCTTCGCGCAAACTTATGACGTGATTATACGCGCAAGCACCTAAAAGTCAATCTTTGTTTCCCTTGAAATATTCAATCGTTGCTCGTCCCGGTTGGTTGATGTTTTCGCGATTGATGACTTTCCAGAGACTCAGGAACACGATTTTTATGTCGAGCCTAAAGGACCAATGGTCAACGTACCAAATATCCAATGCAAAACGTGTTTGCCAATCCACCGCATTGCGCCCATTGACCTGTGCCCAGCCGGTCATGCCGGGATAGACATCATGTCGCCGCATTTGCTCGGCGGAATACAGCGGCAGATATTCCATCAGCAGAGGCCGCGGACCGATGAAACTCATCTCGCCGCGCAGAATGTTGAAGAGTTCGGGAAGTTCGTCGAGGCTTGAGGCGCGCAGGAATCTTCCAAAGCGTGTGAGGCGAATATCGTCGGGCAGGAGATCGCCCTGTAGATCGCGTGCCTCGGTCATCGTGCGGAATTTATAGAGGGTGAAGGGCGCGCCTTTGTAACCCGGGCGCCTTTGACGGAACAAGACCGGCGCACCGAGAAAAACGCGGATCAGAACTGCAATCAGCAGAATGATCGGCGAAAGGACGGTGAGTCCCAAGGCGCAGATGATCAAATCAAAAATCCTCTTGCGGAGGGGCATGCGGACATTCTACCAAATGTGGTATTATTTTGTTTGGAGAGTGAGCAATGAACGAAAGAATATTGATCATCGAAGACGATCAGGCGATTCTGAAATTGCTTCAGCGCGGGCTGGCTTATGAAGGTTACGTGGTGGATACTGCAACGGATGGCCGCACCGGTTTGATCCTGGCGCGCGATCATACTCCCGATGTGGTGATTCTGGATTGGATGCTCCCGGGCATCGACGGTTTGGAGGTCTGTAATCGGTTGCGAAGCGGCGGATCGATTCCGATTCTGATGTTGACTGCGAAGGATACTGTGCAGGATCGCATTCAGGGACTCGATGCGGGCGCGGATGATTACATGGTCAAGCCCTTCAACCTGGACGAATTACTGGCGCGCGTACGCGCCCTGCTGCGCCGCACCCAGCCCGAGCGCGTGCCCGTGTTGAAGTTTGCCGATTTGACCCTCGATACCGGCTCGCGCCAAGCCTCGCGCGGCAACCGTCTCGTCGCCTTGACTGCCAAGGAATATGAATTGCTGGAGTTGTTCCTGCGTCATCCGAAACAGGTCCTGACACGCGAAGTGATCTTCGACCGCGTCTGGGGGTACGACTTCGGCGGCGAGAGCAATGTGCTCGAAGTGTATATCCGTTATCTGCGGCAGAAACTTGAAGCGGAGGAAGAGCCACGCTTGATCCACACCGTGCGCGGCGTGGGTTACGTTCTACGGGAAAACCCCTAAGAGCATCGTAAATTGTTGTGTCCCTTCGTCTTCGTTTGACCCTGCTCTATTCCACGCTCATGGGGGGAATCCTTTTAACTTTCGGAGCGGCAGTTTACATCATCATCAGCGTTCTCCTGCTCAATCAAGCAGACAATACCCTGGCAAATACTGCGCGCAACATCATCCAGATGACGCGCGTCAATTCGGTGGCGGAGATCGATGTCGTGACGTTGCCGCCGCTGGATATGACGGCCAATGCGTATGTCCAATTGTGGGGTGAAGACAACCAGATCAAGTCGGCCTCGCCCGGCATCGCGAACATGACCGCCTCCCTGGATCCGATCGGGCTGAAAGCCGGTGAACCGATCTACCGGGAAAACACGATCCAAAATGTTCATCTGCGGGTCCTAAGTGTGCCCCTGCGGGCCGGTAACCACAGCGTGGGCGTCTTGCAGGTGGCAACCACCCTGAGCGTAGTGGACAGCGCGCGCCGGGATTTGTTGGACATTCTGCTGGCCTCAACGATTATCTCCATCCTATTTGCCGGAGTAGGTTCTTGGCTGGTGCTTGGTCGCGCTCTCGCGCCTCTGGACGCGGCCACGGAAACCGCGCTGGCCATTAATCGCGCCGACGATCTGTCGCGCCGCATTCCGTACGAGGGCGCCTCCGACGACGAGATGGGCAATCTGATCGAGGCTTTCAATCAAACCCTGGAACGCCTCGAGAACCTTTTCACTTCGCAGCAGCGCTTTCTGGCCGATGTCAGTCATGAGCTGCGTACTCCGCTGACGGTCATTAAAGGCAATGTGGATTTGATGCGGCGCATGAAGCAATTCGATGGAGAGTCACTTTCCAACATTGACCAGGAGGCCGGGCGCCTCACCCGTTTGGTCGGAGGATTGCTGCTGCTCACCCAAGCTGATTCTGGCAAGCTCACTCTGAATAAGCAGCCCATCGAACTGGATACGCTGCTCCTGGAAGTGTTTCAGGAGACGCGAATTCTGGCAGGCAACAAAGTGCGTCTGAAAATAACGGACATCGATCAAATCCAGCTCAACGGCGATCGCGACCGCTTGAAACAGGTCTTGCTGAATCTGATGGCGAACGCGATCCAGTACACACCCCAGGGCGGCGATGTGATGATGGGGCTGGCGCGCATCGGCGATCAGGCGCGCATTATTGTCCGGGACACGGGACCGGGGATTTCGAGCGAGGACCTGCCCTACATTTTTGACCGGTTCTATCGCGCCGAGAAATCCCGGACGCGTTCCACATCACCCGGCTTCGGGCTGGGACTGTCCATTGCGAAATGGATTGTAGAAAATCACGGGGGAACGATCAACGTGGAATCCAAGGAAGGGAAAGGCACAACGTTTGCCATTTGGCTGCCATTGGAGAAAGGAGGTCACGGGTGATCAAGGCAGGCCCAATGCTTGGTGCGCCTGCCGGCATAGACTTGCGCCGCCGGATGCCAGCCACTCAGCCAGTCGTTGGCTGATTGGTTTCATCTGAACAGCATCTGCATAAATGCCGCTTCCCCAATAAACATATCGGACTGTTTCCGCGGGCCACATCCATTCATTCAGTCCAATCAGCCGCGGCCCGCCGTTGTACGCGGCCAGCGACCATTCGATATTGTGCTGGGACAGGTCGAACACATGGCGCAAATATGTCATCCCGCGTGCGGCATTGGTGTCGGGATCCAAGGGATTATCGGTGGAATAAAAATGGTCGGGCATGACTTGGAAGAGTCCGATAGCTCCCGCGCCGGAACGCGCCGATGCATCCCCGCAGGATTCGATTTGCATGACAGTCGCAACCAGATTCGGATCGAGGTTGGATGTGCTGCTCCAGCGTAGGATGGCGGCGCTCCAATACTGCACTTCCGGTGTGAAGAGCGGGGCCAGGCTGTCTGCGGTAGAGGCAGTCTGGATCGGGAGCGGAGTTCCTCTGGCCGGAGCGTGATTTACGGCGATAAGGAGGATGACGCTAAAGAAAAGCACGGATAACGGCGGGAGTATATAAAAAGACAAACAGCCGCCGCCTGCTGGATCGTAGGCCGCGGCTGTCCGCCGATGCATTTCATTTTGACGAACGCGGGACATGAGCATTTCCTTTCATATCGGGTTAGGGAACCCGCGTTGAGCTAGGTTGTTAAGGTTTTAGACTTGGTTATTGCTTGCGTTGTTCAATGGCGTCGTACGGTGATTGTGAGTCAAAGGACATATTGTGATAGGTCGGTTCAGGGCGATCAAACGCAGGCTGTGCGACCGGTTTGGGTGCCGGGTGATAACTTTGGACGGGCCTCGGCAGGGAGGAGGCCGGACGCAGGGCCGTTCCCATGGGGCTGGCCGGGACCGGTCGGGCTGGCTGCGAGTATGATCTTTGAGCTGGATATGCGCGCCCATCCGCCGTGGAGAAAAGGTTGTCGCCTGCGATCGAAAACGTACCGATAATCAGCACGCGGATCAACCAAACCATCACGGCCACGAAGATCGGTACGACTTTGATCAGCGTGGCGTTGCTGATCACCGCGCCGGCCGCTGAGCTCGTGTGATTGACGATCGCGACCGAGACACCCCACCATGTCAATGTGGCATTGAAACCCGCCGCCAACAGCCACGCCCCGAAGAGATACCAGACCTCGGCGGGTTCGTCACGGCCCTGTTGCGGCGTAAAGATGCGTGCGATGCCAGCGAAGTCGATGCCGCAAAAAGCAATCGCCAGAATGGTCGCCCAACGCAGACCGGCGAATTTTAGGTCGCCGAGCACGTCAGACAGCGCAAACTGCGTTGTGCTATAGTTAAAGATCTCAAAGGCCAGCAGGGCAGTCACGATGATTAAGCCCCAGGCCGCGCCGCGGTTGACGCGTCGACCGTGTGTGATATCGCGGAACATGGCAACCAAGCCATCTCCGACACTGCGCGAATTACGGACGGTGTTCATGTCTACCTCCTTATCATAGGATAGATAATGCCATTATAGAACTAATGTTCTAATTTTGTCAAGAGGCATTCTATCAGGTTTGAGCAAGTTTTCCTCAGCTGCCTGCCTGGAATACGGACCTTTACAGAATTGAGAGGGAAGGTGATTTCCTAGTCCCTTGGTGTTTTAATGGAAGTGCCCATCTGTCTTGGGCTGTTGGGAATCTCTGAGCCGGCGCTGGGAATCATCATCGCAAGCGTTCGCAGGGCAGAGGGTGATCCGCGAGCGGATGAACTCTCGGTGGTTATGGTTTCCCGCTAGCGCGCCGAAGCTTTACGAGTTTGCAAAGCGCAAACCGTGTCTTTCTGCTTATAATTGATGGGTGATTCGTTTATCGCAAAAGGAGTTTGGTATGAATAAGAATCCTTCCGTCGCCATCCTTTCCCTGACGATGTTGTTCGCATTGATCATCAGCGCGGTCTTGACCACACCGGTCTTCGCGGATAGCGGAACAACGCCGCCCACGCCGCCACCTGCGGCTGGCTCGACGCGCAATTCACATCCTTCTTCAAACAATTTATCCGGTGTCCCGTCCGGCACCAAGGTTGTGATCGTGGACGACCAGGGCAACAAGCTCGCCTTGGGCAGCCAGCAGGCACAGGACCTCCTGAACAGCGGTGACCCGGTATGGTGTCCAAGCACGGTCACGGCGCCCATACCGGGCTCGGGAGGATGTACTCCAAGCGGGATCAACACCCTTTATGAACTAATTAGTGATATCGATTCCCCAACTCCTTCGGTTGCACAACCCGCCGCCAATGGCACCATCTGGATTACCGCGACCGATGAATCAGCCAATCCCATCGTGATCAATGGAAACTCTCCCTACCTGAGCACATGGGCGGGTTTCTCTCTGACGCTGCAAGGTGGATGGAGTGGCATTCCCGGAAGCAAAACCCCGCCTTCGGGGCAATCCGAGTTTACGCAATCCATCAGCATCATTAATTGGAAAAATAGTGTGACAGTGAACAATATTTACGTTCACAGCACCACAGTCGGCAATGGCTTAACCGTCACGACCTCCAGCAACATCACGTTGAACACGGTTACATCGAGCAACAATACGGACAGTACGCAAGGAATGGGTGCTGATCTCGACAATACCTCTGGCACCGGCACTGTGACCGTCAACAAAAGCGAGTTTGATGCAAATGCGGGTACAGGATTGAGCGTGCTCAGCCATGGTGCCATCACGGTCAGCAATCTAACGGCATTGAACGGTAAGGGGCAGGCCGCTTTATTGGACAATTGTGTGGAAGCTGCGCCGCCTACTCCGCCATGCACCACCACCACTGCCCAGCCGGTAACTGTGTCGGGAGTGAACCAAATTAATTCGAATAACCTTTACGGTTTGGAGATCGAATCGACTGGTGCGGTGACCGTCAACAGCCTCACTGCCGATTCGAACCCAAGCGGCTATGGCTTGTACGTGGACAACTGTCATTTCTATGAGTACGATACCGTCAATCACTTATGGAAGTGTTCCTCACCATCTGCGCAGAAAGTGTCGCTGACCGGTACGAATACGCTCAATAGTGACTTCGGCGGATTATTTATAGATTCGAGCGGTGCGATCGCGTTGAACAGCGTTACGGTGGATGATACAGCGAAGCCCAATCAAATAGGTGCTTATCTTGATAATTGTTTTGAAGTCGTTTCTAATACGCCGCCGTGTACCACCACTGCCCAACCTGTAACCCTGACCGGTATCAATACCTTTAATGGAAATGCAGGCACTGGCATTTATATTCTCTCCAGCGGCCTGATCACCAACAGCAGTTCCAGCCTGACGGCGGATGGCAATCAAGGCTGGGGAGCGCTATGGCAGAACGATGGGGCCACCACCGCGGTCGGTGTGACCATGAGCGGAACCGGCGAATTCAACAACAACGAGGGGGATGGATTGAACGTCCACAGCAAGAGCACAATCACGTTCAGCACCAGCACGTTAAATGCCAATGGTAATGGGTGGACCGGGCTTCTTCTCGACAGCACGGCGTCTTCCACTGCGGTGGTCACGCTGAAGGGCACCAATCAATTCAACGGAAACGGGCTGAATGGATTGCAGGTCCTTTCGAACGGAAACATCAGTGTCAACAATGTGAATGCCAGCGCCAACGGCGCAAACTACTCGACCTACAATTTGAGCGGCGGGGTGTATCTCGACAATATTCCACACTCTGGCACCAGCACTCCGAGCATCACAATTACCGGCAGTAATACCTTTATCGGAAATTATGAGTCAGGGCTGGTAGCCATCAGCGACGGTAGCATCACCGCCAGCAACCTGAACGCAAGCGGGAACGGACTACAGGGGTATGTGCCCGGCTCGAGCTGGTCGGGGGCGGTTCTCTCGGACAACGATATCTCGTCTGCCCTGCCGAAAACGGTGAGCGTTACTGGCACGAACACATTCAATAATAACTATGATAACGGACTGTTCGTCCAGACCACGAGCGCCATCACGACCAGCAATATCACCGCCGGCGGCAACATCAATGGGACCGGCGCCTATTTGGACAACTGCTTTGGCACAAGCACATGCTTGTCCACCTTTGCGAAAACGCTGACCATGAACGGCATCAACACGTTCAACACCAATGGAGGCGATGGATTGGATGCTTACAGCGATGGCGCCATCAAAGTCAACGGTGTGCTTTCGCTGAATAATGGCGCCTATGGCACCTATCTCGAGAACGATGGCGCGGCCAAGGCCCAGGCTGTCTCGCTTACCGGAACCAGCGTGTTCAGCTTCGACGGCCTGTCCGGCACGGCGGACGGCCTGAAAGTCAACTCCAGGGGCGCCATTTCGCTGAGCAGCGTTACAGCTGATGCCAACACCGGCAATGGCCTGATTTTGGATAACTGTGAGGAAACGGGTGACGTGCCGCCATGCAGCATCGCCACCCAGAATGTGACCCTGGCCGGCAGCGATGAGTTCAATAATAACGGGGCGAACGGTCTTCAGATATCCAGTTCCGGTACGATCTATCTCAATACTTCGGCGCTGGTTTCCAACAAAAATGATGGCGGCGGAGTCGCTTTGGATAACAGCGGCGCCAGCACGACCAAGGCGGTGGTGACCCTGAAAGGCACCTACTTGTTGGATTGGGATTCGGACACTCAGCTTTCTATCTTGTCGAAGGGCGCCATCACGGTCGGAAATATCACTGCCCTCAATAGCTTTTTCGGATCAGGCGTCTCTCTCGTGAATGATACGCTCGACGTCCTCGGCGCCGTGGGCGGTGTGACCCTGAGCGGGGTCAATACCTTCAATGGCAACGCCGAAGACGGCCTGAGCGTCGTATCCTCAGGCGCCGTCGCGCTGGGCAATGTCACGGCCAATGGGAACGACACCACTGACAGCCCAGATCGTTACGGCCTGTATTTGGATAACAGCAGTGGTACGGGTACCGTGACGCTTAGCGGCTATGCGGCTACCAACATGAACTGGTATGGCGGCATGGACATCCTGAGCCAAGGCACCATCAAGGCTGTGAATATCTCCGCCACGGGCAATCAGAATTCCAACGGCGCGGTCTTCAATCAGAATGGACTGTCCACGGCGATTGTGTCGTTGACCGGCCTCAACATCTTCAACAATAACGGTGGCGATGGATTGCTCATCAACTCCAACGGCGCCGTCACATTGACCAAGATCATCGCCCAGTTGAACGGCACCGACGGATTGAATGTCACCACGCCGGTCACGCTGGGTCTGACCTGCGGCGATTTCTTAAGCAATGGCGGGTACGGTGTCAACTTGGATGTAGGTGCGGCGCTGACTAATATAACGACCCTGACCGGCGTAGCGGCCTTCGGCAACACAACCGGGCAGATCAACCAAGCCGGTGCGGGTACGGTAAACCGTTCAGGGAACTGCACATTGCCGTAACATCAGAATGTTTCAATCGAAGGATGGCCCGAAAGGCCATCCTTCTTTTTTCATTTCATTCTTAAGTCCTCTGCGTAAAATTCTCCTGTAGAATCAGGGTCGAGTTCCTTGCTTATGATAGCTGGACGGCAGAAGGAGATTAAGATGTCAGCTCTAAAGAAAACGCATTTAAGAATCTTTGCTACGGCAGCTTTGCTCGTGTGGACCGCCAGTGCCATTTGGACCATGCCAGCCTTGGCCGATAGCGGCTCGACTCCACCTGCGGCAGGTCTATCGTCCGATGGGCGGACATCCAGCAGGGGCTCCGCCTCGAATCCTCTTTCGCAGGCACCTGCCGGCACGAAGGTGGTGATTTTGAATTCAAATGGCGACAAAATCCCGTTGGGCTCGCAGGCGGCGCGAGATATCATCAGCAGCGGCGACCCGATCTGGTGCCCGAACACCGTGACAACGCCGAACAACTCAGGCCTCCATGGATGTACGGCTGCGGCTCCCAACCTGTTTGATCTTATCGCCAACATTTCATCCAACGTCAACAAGCCGAATGCGGATGGAACGATTTGGATCTTAGGCTACTCCGACAATACTGATCCTGGCCCGAACCATCCCGACTCTTCCAATTCAGCGATTATCATCAATGGCCTTAACGCCGCAAGTTTCGGCTCTTGGGCCAACTTTAGCCTGACGCTGAAGGGCGGATGGAAAGGATGTGTACCGACTTGCAGCAATGCAATCGACACAAACAGCCCTTCCCAATTCCAAGTTCCGATCAACATCGACAATTGGAACGGCAACGTGATTTTGAGCGATATCGCCATCAGCAGCCCAAGCGGCACCGGCTTGACCGTTACTACCACCAAGAATATTACGCTGACTCGAGTGCAATCCAATGGCAATTCCGGCGATGGGGCTGATCTGGATAACTCGGGCGGCACCGGCGCCGTAACAGCCAGCTCCGGCACGTTCGATTCCAACAGCGGCAGCGGGCTGGTCATATATAGCAATGGCTCCATTACCTTGAACACCATCACCGCCAGTGACAATAGCGGCGGATATGGGGCCTATGTTGACAACAGTTCCGCACCCCATGCGCAGGCGGTGAATATCACCGGCACGAACAATATATTCAATGATAATTATTTGAATGGATTGTTAGCCTTTTCCTTGGGACACATCTCGGCGGGCAACTTGCATGCCGATGGAAACAGCGCTGGCGTGGATGGCAGTAATTATGCCTACAGCGGCGGAGTCCAATTGGAAAACGATTTTGCCGGAACGGGCACCATCACCATCAGCGGTACCAATACGTTCACCAATAATTATGAAGATGGCCTCGACGCTTATTCCGACGGCGCCATCACGACGAACAATCTGACGGCCACACGCAACGGACTCCAGGGCAACCCAACTTCCAGCTTTGAGTGGATTGGTGCGGCATTGGACAATAGCAATTCCTTGACGCCTCAGAACATTACCATGGGCGGCAACAACGATTTTGAAAGCAATTTCAATGATGGCGTGGACGCCATCGCCTCCGGCGTTTTGACCATTAATAACATCACGTCGAAAAACAATGGCACATCGGTGGGCACGAGCAGCCAGCTTCAGGGCGGAGTCGGCGCTTACTTGCAAGGCGCAAGGGCCGTGACGCTGAGCGGCACGAATCTCTTCGACGGGAACTATTCAACCATCACCTTTGACGACGGTAATCCCGCTGACTATCTTCAGACTCCGATGGCCTCGCTCACGATCTCCAGTGACGGCTCGATCCGGATCAATAACGTGACAGCCAGTGATGATCTCGCAGGCGCAGGAGCCATCTTGGATGATTGCAACGATCAGGGCACGGGCTGCGCAAACACGGCAGGTTCCATTGCGATCACGGGTGCTAACATCTTCAACGACAACTATTTGGATGGCTTGGATGTTGATAGCTTTGGAAATATCGCGGCCAAGAATCTCAGTGCCAATGGGAATCTGGGGATGGGTGTCTTTCTCATGAATGGGAACGCGAGTGCCACAACCAGTCTTAATTCCAAAGGCTATGTGGCATTGAGCAGCACCAACACCTTCACCGATAACCTGGACGATGGCATGGATATCTATAGCAATGGCCCGATCAAGGCTGGAAACCTGCAGGCAGTCAATAACGGCGGGGCGGGCGTGATTTTGGATAACAGCAGTTCGCCGAACGCGGTGCCGCTCGACAACAGCGGCGTGGTGGCGGCTTTGTCCAGCGTCAGCACACAAACTGCGCAATCGGTCACACTGACCAACTACAATGTCTTCAGCGACAACGGCTTTGATGGACTCGAAGTGTACTCCAACGGCACGATCACGTTGAGTTCGATTAGTGCCAACGGCAATGGAGCGGGATACGGAGCATACATAGCCAACGATGAGACCGGCTTTCGTTCCGGTGTGACCTTGTCCGGAAACGATTCCTTCAATGACAACTACCTGGACGGCCTGGACATCCTCAGCTATGGGGCGATCAGCGTGACAACGGTGTCCCTGACCGCCGATGGAAATGGCCTCTCCGGAAACAATGGGGTCGGCGTTTACCTGGATAATTGTGTGGATCAGGGCGCGGGTTGTACGGTAGGTTCTGCCCGCTCCGTCGTTTTGAGCGGCTCGAACGTTATCGATGGCAATTATGGACAGTATTACGATGGTGTGAATACCTATGATGAAGCCGGCCTGGTGACCTACAGCAAAGGCCGTATCACGGCCAGCAACGTGACCGCCAATGACACTGTCAATGGAGCGGGCGCCGTGTTGGATAATTCGCAGGGTTCCTCCTCTTCAAATGTTGCCTTGGCAGGCGCCAGCGAATTCGATCAAAATGCCGGCGATGGCTTGGACGTACATAGCCACGGAGCCCTGGCAGTGACCAAAGTGATAGCTGATGGAAACCTGGGTGTCGTAGCCAGCGGCTATGCCGGCACGGGTGTGAATGTGAGCGCGGTGAGCAAGGTTACCTTGACTTGCGGTGACGTGCTAAACAACTTGGGCTACGGGATCAATGTAAGTGCCTCCCCGCTCCTGACTTTGACCGGCGTGCTGCTGGACGATAACAGCGCGGGAAATGTCAATTACGGAGGTGTGCCGGTCGAATCCTTGGCGTGTACGCTGCCATAGCAATAAAGCGTCTTCTACGGAAATTATGATACCGGCCTGGAAATTTCCGCCTTTGGTGCGGTCTCCCTCAATACCACCAGCATCAACGCTGTCAACAATGGGAATTCTGGAGGTCTTGATGGATACGGGATCCACATCGATAACAGCCTAAGCACTGCCTCAGCGCTGCCCGCCGTCACGCTGAAAGGCACCAAGACCTTGAACGATGATTATAGTGGAGGCCTGGCTGCACATTTGAAAGGTGCCGTTACATTGAACAGCATCACTGCCGATTCCAGCGCGGCGGGTCCTGGTGCGTTTGTTACCAATAGCACTGATGGCAAAGGTGTCACGCGGACCGGAACGAATGTCTTCAACGACAACAAGGTTGAGGGGCTGGATGTCAATTCCGGTGGTCCCATCACTCTGAATAGTATTACTGCCAATGATAATTTATCTGTCGACGGAGTCGAGGCCAATAACTTTGCTCTCTCCTCCACGCCGCAGGCGTTCAAACTGACCGGCACCAACGTATTCAACGGCAACGCCAATGATGGGATACAGGTCTTTTCGAGAGGCGCCATCAGCGCCAGCGGCATCACGGCAAATGACAACAATGTTGGCATCTATTTTGATAACCATCAAGGCTCAGGCGGCGTGACGCTGACTGGAACCAGCAACGCAATCGGCAATAAAGGATTCGGTGTGTATGTGGGTACAACGGGAGCCGTCAGCTTGACTGATCTCGCCGCTGATGGAAATACCAGCGACGGCTTGAAAATTGATTCGGCTGGCAATATCACACTGACCTGTGGCGGTTTCACCAATAACTTAATGGATGGTGTGGACATAGCCGGCACCCACGCATCATCCATATGGACGTGGAATGGCGGCGTCTCTTCGGGCAATGGAATTGATATCTTTCCGACCCTGTCTCTAACCAATTGGAATGTGATCGTGCGCAACTGTCCGTAATACCGGCAGCATTTTTCAAAAATAGGGACATCGGCAGGTTGTCCCTATTTTTAATGCTTTTTACAAGTATCCCCCCTTTATCCCATAGAATTGGAGTTAAATTGTCCGTATAATGAGCCTATGATTACAAAGGAGTCTGACATGTTCAATTTAAAGGTGATTCGCGCCAAACTTGTGAGCTTGATGGTCTTAGTGGTTCTGATTGCAAGCGCCTTGATGACTACGCCTGCATTGGCTGACAGCGGAACTCCACCGCCGCCTAACTCCTCCTCCGGACGGTCATCGGGCAGGGGCTCGTCCTCATCGAACTCATTATCACAGGTTCCAAGCGGGACGAAGGTCATGGTGTTGGATGGTCAGGGAGATAAATTACCGCTTGGTTCGCAGGCTGCGCAGGAGGTCATTGCGAGCGGCGACCCGATTTGGTGCCCGTCTTCTGTGGCAACGCCGGTTAGTGGCGGAAGCGGATGCACGGCCTCGCAGACTAGCATGGCAGATTTAATCTCCATTTTGACGACCACTCAACCGACCGTCGATGGAACCATCTGGATCGAGAACGGGCTGCTTTTGACGACGACCACCGGCATTTCACTGGATGGCTCGGTCTACACAAATTGGTCAACTCATAAACTCACTCTGAAGGGCGGCTGGGATGGTTGCCCCCCGGGCCCGCCGAAATGTACCAACACGATTGATCCTACCAACCCTTCCATATTCACTACTGCCCCCCTCAGCATCACCAACTGGAAAAACAGTGTGACCATCAGTGATATTGAGGTTCGCAACGTTGCCGGCACCGGCCTGACGGTCACGATGGCGGCCTCGAGCCCGGGCAGCATCACGCTGACGCGCGTGAACTCGCACAACAATACCGGCTATGGCGCAGATCTGGAAAACCTCTCTTCCGGCGATACGGGCAACATCAGCATCACCGCCAGTGAGTTCAATTTGAATGGCGGCAATCCCGGATTATGGGTGCGCTCCGATGGAACTATCACTTTGACCAATGTGATCGCCAACGGAAACACAGGCGCCGGTGCCAGTCTGGATAATTCCGGCGCGGCCTCGGCCGAGTCGGTGAGCGTGACCGGTGATGGACTGTTTAATACCTCCGCCAATGACTATGATAATTCCTTCAATAACAATCACAACGGCGGTCTGATCGTGAATTCCCAAGGGACGATTACGGTGACAAACGTGACAGCCAGCGGAGATGGCGTTGCCGCTTCATATGGTTATGGCACCTACCTGAACAATGCGGTCGGTAGTTCCACTGCCGGCGTAAGCCTTACCGGCACTAATATATTTACCGGAAATTACTCTGCTGGTTTGTATGTTACCAGCCAGGGCGCGATCAAAGCCAACAACGTGCTGGCCGATTCGAGCACCAGCGGGGCGGGAGCCAGCTTGTCCAATACGGGCGCCTCTTCGGCCCAACCCGTGACCCTGACCGGCACGCACAACTTCTTCTCCGGCAATCATTCGGATGGACTCGATGTCACTTCCAAGGGATTGGTTACCCTGAATGACCTCACGGCAAACACGAACAGCGACCTTGGTGTTGACGTTGACAATACCCTCAGTGCTTTCGGCTCGGCGGTCACGCTGACCGGTACGAACGTCTTAAACGCCAATCGAGACAATGATCTCACGATTTTCTCGTATGGCGTGGTGACTCTAAGCGACGTCACGGCCGACGGCAGTCCGTCCGGGAGCGGCATTTATGTGGACAACAGCCTTGGGCCTATGCCGAAGAACGTGATATTGACTGGCATAAACAACGCAAGCTGGAACTATGGCACGGGGCTTGCGGTCACTTCGAAAGGAGCCATTACCGTCAACAATCTGACTGCCAGCAACAACTTTCACGGTTATGGCGCAGTGGTTTACAACAATGTGACCGGAGATACGGGAGGCATCGTGTTTGCAGGCACGAACACCTTCAACAACAACTATTACAGCGGCATGGAAACAGCTAGTTATCACACGATCACGCTGAACAATCTCAATGCCAGCCAGAACGGGCTGGGCGGCTCCTATGGTTATGGCATCTACGTCGACAATTGTCAAGTATCGTCCGGCGTGTGCCTTGGCACTGGCGCGGTCACGATTACGGGGACCAACAAGTTTGACAGCAACTATGATACCGGCCTGGAACTCGATGCCAACGGTGACATCAAGGTCAGCAGTGTGACTGCGAACTGCAATAGCATAGCGACGGGTAATGCCGACTGCGACGCCATGAGCGGGGGCCGCATTGGGTATGGTGCGGAGCTCAATAACTGTCAATGGACCGGCAGCGTGTGCGCGGCTTCTGGCGCCGTGACCCTGACCGGCATCAGCCAATTCAACGGCAATTACTACTACGGCCTGTTCATTGAAACCAAGGGTTCGGTCACGCTTGCCAGCATCACCGCGAACGATACTGCTGACGACACGGGACTCAACGTGAACAACAGTTGGGGAGGGACGGGCTCCCCACAGAGTGTTAAGCTGAGCGGCACCAACCTTTTCAACGGCAACTACAGTGACGGCATGGACATATCCACTTACGGAACGATCACCTTGAACAGTGTCACAGCAAATGACAATGGTTTCGGCAGCTCCAGTGGAAATGGCGCAGTGCTGGACAACACCTATTTCAGCACTGCGGTTACGCCAAAGGATGTCATCCTGTCCGGCTCCAGTTACTTCAATGACAATGTCAACAACGGCCTGGTCATTACCTCGTTGGGCAATATCACGATCAGCAACCTGACAGCCTCGGATGATGGCGCGGGCGGATCCTATGGCGTTGGTGCCCGCCTGGAAAACGATATGGTCAGCGGAACCAGCGTGAACTCCATCGGTTCCGTGACGCTGAGCGGAACCAACACCTTCAATGGTTCATGGGAGAACGGACTGGAGATCGGCAGTTACGGCACGATCAGCCTGAGCAGCCTCACGGCAAATAACAACGGTCAAGGCAGCTCCTTTGGCGGGGGAGTCGTTGCGGACAATTCAGGCGCGGCCTCCCCTAAAGCGGTCACCCTGAGCGGCACCAGCAGTTTCAACAACAACTACATGGACGGTTTGTCGGTGACATCGAAGGGCGCCATTACCGGCAATAATCTCAGCGCCAGCTTCAATCAAGAAAATGGCATTGAGCTCACAAACAATAACACAGGCGCAGTGGGAGGCGTGACCATGACGGGCACCAGTACCATGAGCGACAACCAATACACGGGTCTAAACATTAATTCGTACGGCGCCGTGTCCCTGTCCACGACCAGTCTAACGGCCAACGCTAATACATCAGGGTATGGCACTTGGATCGATAACTGTCAATGGAATGGCTCCAGCTGCTCCGGTTCCGGTGACGTGACGGTCAAAGGCATCAATACATTTGACGGTAATGATTACGGCGGCCTGCACGTGACCTCGAAGGGCGCCATCGCGCTGACCAGCACCACTGCCAACGACAGCATTGGCGGTGACGGGCTTTCCTTATCCAACAACCTCGACGCGGCTTCGACGAGCGGCATCACCTTGAGCGGCACAAGCGTCTTTGATCACAACTGGAACGATGGCTTGAGCCTGGACTCCCATGGCGCCATCACGCTGAACAACGTCACTGCGAATAACGACGGCTTCGGCGGCGCGTATGGTTACGGTGGTGAAATTGATAACTCTGGTGCTGGCACGGCTCAGGCGGTCAAACTGACCGGTACCAACCTCTTCAATGATAACTACAGCGACGGTCTAAACGTGCTTTCGAAAGGCACCGTTACAGCCAATAATCTGATGGCCAGCTTCAATCCCAACGGGTTTGGGGTCAGCATCGATAACACCTCCGGTACTGCGGCAATCACGTTGACCGGCGTGAACACCTTCATCGGCAATCACGGTTACGGTGCCAACATTAATTCGAATGGCAAGGTCAGCCTAACCTCACTGACCGGCGACGCAAGCGCAACCCTGGACGGGTTATACGTGGATGCACATGCTGCCAACATCACTCTTAGTTGCGGTGTTTTCACTGGCAATGGGGCATATGGCCTGGTGCTGGATACCTCGGGTACCGTCATGCTGACGGGAGTGGTGGCCTCAGGCAACACGGACGGCAACCTGCTCGTGAGCGGAGGAGCAACGGTGCTAACACCTGTGCATTACTGCCCGTAAGAGTACAACTCGATTCGATCAAATGGAGGGACGATTCAAAAATCGTCCCTCCATTTTTTTGATTGCACTGGTTTAGATTGTGAATAATCCCGCCATTGGGACATTTGATTGATGTATTTTAAAGGTAAAGTTTGTCAAATTCGAGTATAATCCCGCCGTTATTTTGTCTCAACTTAGAAGGAGTAGAGATGGTTAAGAAGATACCATTCGCTATCTTTTCGTTTAATCTGTTGCTGGCTCTGATAGCCAGCGCGGTTTTGACCACACCTGCCTTTGCTGACAGCGGCACGACGAATCCTCCGCTCCCAACATCAGGCCGTGGTTCGACGCGCGGTTCACATTCTTCCTCCGACAATCTTTCCAATCTGCCCAGCGGAACGAAGGTGGTGATCGTCGATTTGCAGGGCGACAAACTTGCCTTGGGCAGCCAGCAGGCGCAGGATATTCTCAACACTGGCGATCCAATTTGGTGTCCAAGCTCGGTGGGCACACCAATCTCGGGCGGCAGCGGATGCACGGTGTCCCAGTCCAGCATGTCCGCCTTGATTGCGCTGTTGACCTGTGTCGGCTGCCAACCGACAGTGGATGGAACCATCTGGATCGACAAGGGTTCGCTTCTGACAACAACCACGGGGATCTCCCTGAATGGTTCGACGTATACGACCTGGGCGGCTCACAAACTGACGCTGAAGGGAGGCTGGAATGGCCTGGGGACCAACACCGTTGATACCGCGGATCCTTCCGAATTTACCACGGCTCCGATCAGCATCACCAACTGGAATAACGACATCACCGTGAGCGACGTCGAGATCCACAGCGTTACTGGCAATGGCTTGACTGTCACCACCAATAAAAATGTCACGTTGACGCGCGTCAATTCGCATGGCAATACCGCCGGCGGTGCTCTGTTGGATGACTGCGGATGGACCGGCAGTGCCTGCAGCGGCACCGGCAGCGTGAGCGTCGCTTCGAGCGAGTTCGATCACAACACCGGTTCGTTTGGCTTGTCCGTGGTTTCCAGCGGGACGATCACCTTGACCAATGCGGTCGCACTGAACAATTTCGCCGATGGCGTGGATCTCAATAATTGCAAATCCAATGGCACGGCATGCCAGATCCTTTCTCCAAAAGCCGTAAGCGTCACCGGCGATGGGCTGTTCAATTCCACGGCGGGCGATTTTGATAACTCGTTCAACGGCAATGGCGGTTATGGGCTCGATGCGATCACGAACGGCGTAGTCATGCTGACAGATATAACGGCCGGCGATAACACACTCTATGGTACCAGTGTGGATAATTCCGGCTCAAGCGCGGTCTCCACTGTGACGCTGAAGGGCATGAATGTCTTCGATGGCAATAAGAGCGATGGCTTATACATCAACAGCAAGGGCGCCATCACAGCCAGCCATATCTTCGCCAATTCCAACAGCGGCTCCGGCAATCAGGATGGTGCCGCCCTCTATAATGAGAACGGCACCGCGGGCGTGACTATTACCGGCACAAGTCAGTTTGACGGCAACGGCAATGACGGCTTGTATATTTTTACAAAGGGTGCGATCACCCTCAATAGCATCACGGCCAGTTTCAACAAACTGGGTGACGGTGCTGAGCTGCAGAATGATTTCCCAGCTAAAGCGGGCGTCACCTTGACCGGCACGAACATCTTCAACAATAACTACAACAGTATCAATTTTGTTAACACGGGCGGGTTGATCGTCACGTCTTCCGGTGCCGTCAAATTAAACAACATTACCGCGAGCAATAATACGGGTTTCTACGCCGGCTATAACGGTGAAGGCGCGGAGATCACCAACACCGGCGCATCCGCACAGCTTGTGACCCTTACCGGCAGTAATACTTTTGATGGCAACGCTTCAGACGGCCTGCAGGTGTTTACCTCAGGAAAAGCGACGGCTTCCTCGATTACCGCAAATTCGAATACCTGGTTCGGTGCCTGGTTCGGCGGAGCGGTTACAGGGGTGACCCTCACCGGAACCAATTCTTTCGATGATAATGGTTTTGGTGGGTTGGAAATTCTGTCCAGCGGACCCATCGCGCTGAGTAATCTCAGTGTCACGAATTTCAGCAAAACGGTTGCCCTGACGCAAGGGAATGGCGCGGACATTTCAGGCTCCACCGTGAGCCTCACCGGCACCAATTTCTTCGATTCCAACTACAATGACGGTCTCAATATTACGGCGAGCGGAGCCGTAGCTCTCAGTAATGTTACCTCCACCAATAATGGTCTCCTGGGTGCATCAGGCTTCGGCGCAGACGTGAACACCACCGGCGCAATGAAGATTACCGGCACCAACGTGTTCAATGGAAATTACAATGGCGGTCTTAACGTCACCGCGAGCGGTGCAATCTCAGCCAACTCGGTGACCGCGAACTGCAATGGCTATGGTGGCGGTGACTGCAAAACCGGTGGCGTCCTCAATGCCTTCGGTGTTTCTTTCTCAAATGGCGGTATATTTTCCCTGCCAGGTGTCTCCCTTACCGGCACGAACAGCTTCAACAATAACTATGTTACCGGTCTGGGGATTGATACATGGGGAACGATCACTGCCAGCAGTTTAACGGCCGACGGAAACGCGACCGGCGATGGTGCCAATCTCTTCAACTACCTCTTCTTGGACCCGAATACAACCCCCAAAGCGGTAACGATCACCGGTTCCAATACGTTTGGCGACAACAGCGTGAATGGCCTCGTGGTTGTTTCGCTCGGTGCAATTAGCCTGAGCAACGCAACCGGTTATGTCAGCCCAAGTGGGCTGTCGACAGGGCAGACCGTGGTTCTTGATAACGCCGTCACGGGCGCGGTCGGCGGCGTGACCCTCACCGGCACCAATACATTCAATGATTACCAAAGCAGTGCCTCGAATCAAGATGGCTTGTCGATTGAATCCTATGGCGCGATCAGCCTGAACAATGTGACAGCCAACGGGAACGGCTCCGCGGGCGCGTCCGTTGATAATAGCGGCGCCAACCCGCTCAAGCCTCAGGCCGTGAAGCTGACCGGCACGAATACCTTTAATTCCGACCATGATACCGGTTTGTCGGTCAACTCAATCGGTGCGATCACGATCAACAACCTGCAAGCCGACAGTTCCGCGACCGCCAGTGGCGCCGACTTGGACAACCACAATGGCGGCGCCGCCGCCACGGTCACGCTGACGGGTTTCGGCTTCTTCCAGGGGAATTATGGCAATGGTTTGCTCATCAACAGTGCGGGTGCGGTCACCACGAACAACCTCACCGCTGTTTGCAATGGCTATAGCGATAACTGTGTGACCGGCGTTGCCGCCATCGGCGTGTCGATCGTCAACACGAGCTTGGGAACCGCACAGAAGGTGGCCATGCTAGGGACAAATCTGTTCAGCAACAACGATAACGGAGGCTTATCGGTCACGTCCGATGGTGCGATCACATTGGCCAATGCCATCGCGAATAACAATGCAGGGTCCAGCGGCGTTTTTCTGGATAACCACATGGCCTCGCCAGCACAAGCAGTTACGTTAACGGGTACGAATGTCTTCGACGGCAACCAGCAGGATGGCTTGCTCGTAGTCTCGGCTGGTGCCATCACGGCTAATAATCTGGATGCCGAATCGAATCAGCTCGATGGCGCGAATCTTGATACTTCTGCGGGCACATCGGCAAACGTGACGCTGACCGGTTTCAATCTCTTTGCTAATAACCATGGCAATGGCTTGTATATCAACAGCACCGGCGCGGTGTCGCTTGCTAAAGTCTATTCCGATAACAACACGGACGATGGGTTGCTGGTGGCTAACGCGACCAATGTGGGCGTGACTTGTGGCTACTTTACCACCAATGGCGTGGATGGCGTTCATGTCACCTCGACAGCGCTTACGCTATCCGGCGTGGTATCCGAGTACAACACCGGCGCTAATCAAATCTTTTGGTCGGGCGGCACGCCGACGGTCAGTGCGCGCGATTGTCCGTTGCCTTGATTTTTGGAGAAATTGAAATGAATATTTCGCAGAACATTCGCTTTAGAACTTTGACCATTGCGGTCTTGTTGGGTTTGGTGGCCAATGCCATGTGGACGGTTCCGGCACTGGCCGACAGCGGCACAACGAATCCTCCGGCCCCGACATCGGGCACCGGTTCGACGCGCGGCTCTCACTCGTCATCGAACAATTTATCCGGCGTTCCCGGCGGGACGAAGGTGGTCATCGTCGATTCGCAGGGCGATAAGCTTGCGCTGGGCAGCCAGCAGGCACAAGACATTCTCAACAGCGGCGATCCGGTCTGGTGTCCGGCGACGCTTGCGGCGCCAACACCGGGGCTGGGAGGATGCACAGGTTCGCAGCCCGACCTCGCCACATTGTTTGGGACATTCACGGCCGTATCGCCTTCCATGAACGGCACGATCTGGATCGAGCAAACACCCCCCTCGGAAAGCGCACCAGCTTCGTTGAGCGGGAGCGGGTTGGCCATGGCGAATTTCACGCTGACGCTGAAGGGAGGCTGGAATGGCATGAGTGGCACTCCGGGCACGACCACTTTTTCGGGGGGGATCAGCATCACGCACTGGAACAACAATATCGCCTTGAGCAATATCACGGTGGATGGGGCCTCGGGAGTTGGCTTGTCCATTACGACCAGCAAGAACATCACCCTGACCAATGTCCAATCGAACGACTCAAGCGGCGGAGGCGGGGACGGTGCGGACCTGAACACCACGTACAACAGCGGGACAGGAAGCGTCAGTATCACAGGCGGCCAATTCGATCACAATAATGGTTATGGCGCGCAAATCAATCTGGGAACGGGCGGCACGCTCACGATTTCCGGCACCCACTTCGATGACAACCAGGTCAGTGACGGGTTATCTGTCACCTCCAGCGGGGCCGTGACCTTGACGAACGTGACCGCAGACTCGAACGTGAGCGGCGGAGCGTACATTGACAATTCGGCTGCGGCCTCTGCAACCGTGACGGTAAACGGCACGGGCAATGATTTCAGCTCGAACTATGACGATGGTCTGAATGTTACATCGAAAGGTGTGGTCACGTTGACCAACGTGACCGCGACCGGCAATGGCAACTTCGGCTATGGCGTCCACATCAATAACATGCCCTCGACCACGCATGCTGGCGTGAATCTGACTGGTGGAAACGTATTTGACAACAATTGGTTTGGCGGGCTTCTTGTTACCTCCAACGGTGCCATCACCGCCAATGACCTGACGGCCAGTGGAAATGGAGTGACCACGTCCTACGATGGCGCTGCTCTGGAAAATGACAGCAGCAGCGCTATCGGCGGCGTGACCTTTACCGGCATGAATGTCTTTGATGGCAATGGCGGTAATGGATTGACCATTGAAAGCTACGGGGCTATTAAAGTTAATAACCTGATTGCCTTTCACAATCATGACGCCGGCGCCGCCATAGTCAACGAGTATTCCATCGGACCCACGCTGGTGGTACAACCGGTGACATTCACTGGCTCCAGCCAGTTCAACGACAACGACTACGGCTTGCAGGTATCTTCCAACGGTCTCATCACCGCCAACAACATCACTGCCATTTCGAACGGCGCTTCGGGCGCCAACTTCCAGAATAACTATGTGGGTGCCAAGGCTGGCATTACCCTGACCGGGATCAATGCCTTTAACAATAATCAAGTCCAGGGGATTATTCTGGAATCGAACGGCCCCATGAAGCTGAATTCCATTACGGCCAACGGCAACGATCTATCCCACGCCAGTTTATATTATGGAGCGGACATAGAAAACACGCTTTACGGAACCTCTGCCTCGACCGTAACCCTGACCGGCGTTAACACCTTCAATGGAAATTACGACACAGATCTGGTCATATGGAGCGTCGGCGCCGTGAATGCCTCTTCGATCACTGCCAACAATAGCCAGACTGCGTGGGGCACTCAGATTACAGCCAAGGGAGCCGTTACACTTACCGGTACCAACACATTCAACTTCAACGCTGGTGACGGGTTGACGATAGATTCACAAGGCGCCATCACCACCAACAACCTCATCGCGACTGGTAATACCCAGGAAGGCGTGGACCTGGATAATTGCCGCAACCTTGGCTCCGGCTGTACCTACTCCACCACCAAGCCGATCACGATGAACGGGACCAATACCTTTAACTCGAATCATGATACCGGTTTGAGGATCGATGCCATGACCGCGGTTACCGCCAATAACCTGAATGCCAACTGCAATGGCTTCAGCGGTACCTGTGGTTCGGTCGGTGTTGTCTCCTATGGCGTCATGGTCGACAACTGCCAGATGAACAGCTCCTGCACCGGCGGCGGACCGATCAAGCTCACCGGAAGCAGCACTTTGGACAACAACTACATGGGCGGTCTGTACATAGCCAGCCCGGGCGCCATTGCACTGAATTCCATCACTGCTAGCTTTAACTATCATGCTGACGGCCTCAACGTGGAGAATACGGACAGCGGCTCCAGCTCGCCACAATCCATTACTCTGACAGGCACAAACGTGTTCAACGATAATGCGAATATCGGGGCATCTCTGGAAAGCTACGGAAAGATCACAGCCTCCAATGTAACCGCGGACTGGAACGCTGAAATCGGGCTGCAACTCGATAACCTTGTGGGCAATTACACGGCCAGGCCCGCACAAGCGGTCATGTTGAACGGTGTCAATGCCCTGCTTGGCAATGTTGGCGATGGGTTGTATGTAACCGCTTCCGGCGCGATCTCGATCAGCAACCTGATGGAGGATGGCGCAGGGGCTTCCAATGGAGAAGGAATTGTCCTCCAGAATAATAACATCAGCGGCAATACTGGCGCAGTGATTTTGACTGACGTCAGTGCTTCGAATAATTACAGCAGCGGATTCTCGGTTGACACAGCCGGAGCCGTCACGGGCACGACTCTGACGGCGGATGGAAACGGCACAGGCTCAGCCGGCGAAGGCGGCGCGAATTTCGAGGGCAGCGGCAGCAGCACATCGCTGATATTCAAAGGGAACAATACCTTCGATGATAATCTTAACGGTGAGGGCCTCAGCGTGGACTTTTCCTCCGGCAGCATCACCATCAACAACAACTTGCAGGCCAGCGGAAACCATTCCTACGGAGCAGAACTGGACACCTCGACCGCCTCAATAAAGCTGACTGGCACCGGTGTCTTCCAGAATAATTATTTCAGCGGTCTCTATGTATTCAGCAGCGGCATCATCACCACGAATAACTTGACGGCGACAGGCAACGGAGTTCACAATTCAGCAGGCTATGGGGTTGACTTGGAGAACACCGGCGGCCCGGTGCAGAACATTACCATGACTGGAACCAACATTTTCAATGGCAATTACGATGGCGGCCTGAATGTCCAGTCCAAAGGTAACATCAGCGTGAACAATGTGACCGCGAATAACAACGGCAATGGCTCCGATAATGGGGTCACCCTGAGGAACAATGGGTCCGGCGGCGTGGGCAGTGTCACCCTGACTGGCACGAATACATTCAATGGCAACTACAACGCCGGTTTGGCGGTTTATACCACCGGTGCAATCATGGCGTCCAACCTCAACGCCAATTCCAACGGCCGGCTCACTGGTGATGCAGGTGCCTACTTCGATGCTGGAAGTGGGACGATTACACTGACCGGTGTGAACGCCTTCAGCAACAATGGCAAGAGCGGTACGGGTGGCGGTGGAATGTTCATCAATAACGCCGGGATTGTGAATCTCACCTCCGTCACGGCGGAGAACAACGCCTACGATGGTCTGGGTGGGATCACCACCGGCAACGTGACGCTGACCTGTGGCAGTTTCAACAGCAATGGGCAATATGGACTCAATATGACCGTGGGCGGCTCCACTCTGAAATTGATCGGCGTGACGGCTGCAGGCAACTCTCTCGGGCAGATCAATGCGTCTGTTACGCCAGTCACCGTTCGCGACTGCCCTCTGCCATAAAACCATTTGTTTGATGAACAGTGAAGGGACGATGAATATTCATCGTCCCTTCATATTTAATGGGCTGAAATGCGGTGTACTTAATGGAGGTGGTGTGATACAGTTTGTATGGCTCGCCTTGCAACAGGAGCCATCTTGAGATTCTGCCTTATGGATCGGAAAAGGAGTTTACGATGAACAAGAATTCTCTCCTCTCGGCGCTCTCGCTGATGACATTGTTCGTGCTCGCCATCAGCGTGGTCTTCACAACGCCAGTCTTGGCGGATAGCGGCACTACGCCGCCCGCGCCGCCCTCTTCAAGCGGCTCGACCCGCGCTTCACATTCCTCTTCGAATAATCTATCCAACGTGCCGTCGGGCACCAAGGTTGTGATTGAGGATGGTGAGGGCGACAAGCTGCCGCTGGGAAGCGAGCAGGCACAGCAGCTGCTCGACAGCGGCGACCCGATCTGGTGTCCGAGCTCGGTCACCGTTCCGATCTCCGGCGGAAGCGGATGCACCAACATCTATCTGCCTTCGCCCACTACCAATGATCTGTCACTTTTGTTGACCTATTTGGAAGGTCATCAGCCCACCGTCGCCGGCACCATCTGGATCGAATCTTCCTATAACAGTAGCGTCGACGACCCCACTGCGCTCGGCAACTTCTTTACGCTCAATGGCAGCACGTTGTCCACGATGGCGGCGAACGCGCTGACCATCAAGGGCGGCTGGTATGGTTTGGGCAGCGGTGCCATCGATAGCACCACTCCGCCTGACCCACCGCTCACCACATTCAACGTGCCGATCAGCATCACCCACTGGAATGCGCCCGTGACCATCAGCGATATTCTGATCACCGGCACCAGCGGCACCGGTTTAACGGTGACCTCCAGCCAGAGCGTGACCCTGACGCGCGTCCAGGTTACGAACACGAGCAGCGGGGACGGTGCTTCCATCACCACGACCGGCGGCACGGTCTTGATTACCAGCAGCCAGCTCAATGGAAATGCAGGCAAAGGTCTGAATGTAACCACGGCCGGCCCGATCACGCTGACGGGCGTGGAGGCTGATGATAATTTGGGTGGGTATGGGGCACAACTTGATGTTGTTTCTCTCGGCACGCCTTATACTGTTACCGTAAATGGCGCCAGCGAATTCAACGGCAACTGGAACGATGGTTTGGACGTCAATGCGAACGGCAAATTTGTCATTACCGACCTGACCGCCAGCGACAACGGCGCATCGGGCAGCTCGGGATACGGCGCGGTGCTGAATAACTGCTACGTAAGCCTGCCCGGGAGTGGATCGTGCGCCTATACCAGCGCCCAACCCATCTCAATGACCGGCATGAATGTCTTCAATAGCAACTACGATGGCGGTCTGCGGGTGTTATCTGGCGGAGCGATCACTGCCAATGCAGTCATTGCGGACTCGAATCTGCATCAATACGGCGCGTCTTTCGATAACAGCAATGCCAGCGCCGCGGCAGTCATCTCCCTGACCGGTTCCAGCAGCTTCAAATACAACTGGCTGGATGGCCTGGATGTGATCTCCATCGGCGCGATCACCGTGAATAACATCACGGCCAACAGCAACGGCCAGTCCGGCTCCGGCAACGGCTATGGAGCTGAGCTTAATAATTCCACCGCTTCCCTGACCAAGCCGGGGACAGTCAAGATGACCGGCACCAACTATTTCTATGATAATCATGGAGCCGGCTTGTATGTCAATTCGGTCGGCGCGGTCACCCTCAACAGCGTGACTGCCAACAACAGCCAAACCTCCTATGGATTGCAGGTCGACAATTCCTTAAATACGACGAAACCGCAGTCGGTCAGCCTGACCGGGACGAACGTATTCACCTCCAACCAAGGAGATGGCTTGCACGTCAACTCCAGGGGCGTGGTTACCCTGGCGAACGTCAGCGCGAACTCCAGCGTGGCGGGCCAGGGCGCCGTGATCAATAACGCGTATGCCGCTACCTTGGCGGAGTCGGTCGCGTTCGGCGGCACGAATAATTTCAACGGCAACTCCTTGGCCGGCCTGTCGATCACCAGTTATGGAGCCATCGCACTGACATCGGTCACGGCGAATGGGAACGGCTCAGGCGATGATTCCGACGGCGTCACATTGACCAATACCAACGACGGTGCTACGAAGGCGGTTACGGTCAAATTGAGCGGAGTCAACACGTTCAACGATAACCAGAACAACGGCTTGACGATCGTGACTTACGGCGCGGTCACGGCGACCAACCTGAGCGCCAGCGGCAACGGGAGGAGTGGTGCCCCAACCGGATATGGCGTATCCATCAATAATGCGGGCCCCTCGACTCCGGCGACGCTCGCGCTCGGAGGAGTGTATCTTTCCGGGGTCAGTCAGTTCATCGGCGATTACGGCGATGGTCTGCATATCACCACGAATGGCGCCGTCTCAGCGGGCGGCCTCACAGCCAACCAATCGCAGACAGGCTATGGCGTCTATGTGAACAACGTGCCCAACGGTTTGACCACGGCGCAGACCGTAAAGATCAGCGGCACCAATGTGTTTGATTCCAACCAATTGGACGGCTTGGAGGTGCTCTCGAAAAGCGCCATTTCACTCAGCGGTGTGACGGCACAGACCAGTGTGGCGGGCAACGGCGTGACGTTGGATAACACCGCGGCTCTGTTTACTCTGCCTCAGGGCGTGACGGTCAGTGGCGTAAATCTGTTCACAGGCAATGCAAATTCAGGTTTGGTGGTCAAATCGTTTGGAACGGTTTCTCTAAGCTCTGTAACTGCCACCGGAAACCTGGCAGGTTATGGAACCCTTGTTCAAGGCGGCACGCAGGGATTGAACACCTATTATCCGAAGGGAGTCACGATCAGCGGCACCAACGTCTTCAGCATGGACTATGCCGGAGGGCTCAGTATCACCAGCCAGGGTGCAGTCGCTCTGAGTAATATCAACGCATCGGGGAATACGGGTGCGAGCGCAGGCGGTGTGATCATTGATAATTCCAGGAACCTGAGCACGGGCGGCGTGACCCTGAATGGGACCAATACGTTCTCCTCGAACGTGCTCGACGGCCTGGACATCACCAGCAATGGTGCGGTCACATTGAACAACCTGAACGCAAACAACAACGGCGTTACCAGCGGCACAGGCGTGTCCGTTACCGACTTGGGCACGAATACGGCTGTAAAGCTGACCGGTACGAACAGCTTCATTGGAAATGCCGTGGATGGTTTGGATATTCAATCGAACGGCGCCATCACGGCCAACAACATCACTGCCATTGGGAACGGTATGTCCACCGCCGCCTACGGCGCCTCTTTCAACAATCAAGGCAGCACTACCGGCGGCGTAACGCTGACGGGAATCAATGTTTTTACTGACAATACGTTGGACGGCTTCAAAATACTTTCCCACGGCGCCATCAGCCTGACCAAGGTAACAGCCGATGGAAACGGCGGCAACGGATTGACTGCAACCACCACGGGCACATCCGCCATCACGCTGACCTGCGGCAGTTTCACCGATAACACAGGGTACGGCTTGAATTTGACCGTTGGAACTGGCCCGGTCACTCTGAAGGGCGTGGTGTATGCAGGCAACACACCGGACACCAACAATCCCGGCCTCCCGCCGGTTGTTGGCGCGTGGATTATCACTCGTTCGTGCCCCCTGCCATAGAAATATGAGTTTCAAAAAAGAAGGACGGCGTGTGAAGTCGTCCTTCTTTTTTAAGCAGCACTCGCCATCTCATGTCTTACGGCGTGATACAGATTTTCTGCTTTGAGTTCGCTCAAGGCGTAACACGGTGCTTTGAGATGATCTGCCAGCATCTGCGCCAGGCCCTGGTCGAAAGCCGCGTGCTCCATGTTGATGACCACGCTCTTGACTGCCTCGTTCGCAATCAATTCTGCGAAGCGATAGGATTCTTCTTGAGGAGGCAATGTGCCTATCGATACGTTGCCGGCGCCATCGGTCAGGACGATCAGGAGCGGTTCGATATCGGGATGAGTCAACTTCTCATGCTGTAGAACATCGGCGGCCATGAGCAGACCCGCCGAGAGCGGCGTCTTTCCGCCGACCGGAATATCGATCAGGGCGCGTTGGGCAAGTTGCACGGAATTCGTCGGCGGCAGGACGAGCGTGGCGCGATCCTTTTGAAAGACGATCAATCCTACCCGGTCGCGTCGCTGATAGGCATCCGTGAGCAGGGAAAGGATGGCGCCTTTGGTGGCGTTCATGCGTTCGGCAACGGCCATCGACCATGAAGCATCCACCAAAAATAAAACCAAATTCGCCACGCGCTTGACGCGCACCTTGCGCTGGAGATCCGACTTCTCGATGGCAAAGGCCAGTCGCTTGCGTTTTTCGACGCGGCGTTTTTGGAATGGTGCCGCGGCGCGGAAGGTGGCATCGAAGGCAATGTCATCAGTCTTGTCGCCCGCGGGGCGCGCTTTGATATAACGGCCGTGTTTACGGTCGGTTTTTGTGAGCGAACGACGGCCGGCGCGCTTGCGCGCCAGTTTATCGAGCGGCGTATTTAGTTTACGCGGCTGGAACGTCTCACCGACTTTGATTTTCTGACCGCCCTCCCACCATTTGGCGTCGGTGTGGGCGAACACATCCTGTTGCGGCATCGGCTCAGGCTGACCCTGTTGTGGATTTTCCTGCGCCTCTTCTTCGAGCTTTAAGTTTTTTTTTCCTGTGACTTGCTTTCCTGCGAATCCGATTTTTCTTCCGACTCGCTCGGCACCGATTGGCCGGCCAGTTGCTCGATGCGCTCCTGCAGCTGCTCGGAGGTGATCTCCGCCTGCTGGAACGGCGTGCGTTTGATGCGATGAGGCAGGGCCAGTTCTGCTGCCAGCGCGATATCGTGATCGGTGATTTGAGTTCTGCCCTCGAACGCGGCTTGTGCGCGCGCGGCTTTGAGGATGACCAAGTCCGCCCGATGACCGTCAACATTTAACGAGGCGGTCAGGGCCGCGATGGACAATAGATCACGGCTCGTGTAGGTGACTTGATCCACCAGTTCACGGGCGCGTTCGATCTGCCTGGAGACCTCCTGTTCCTTCGGCATCCATTCTTTGCGGAAGGCTTCCGGATCCTTCTCGAACGCCAGATTGCGTTCCATGATCATGACGCGTTCACGCGCCTCGCGGATCCCGACAATATCCACAGATAGAGCAAAGCGGTCCAGCAGCTGAGGACGCAATTCACCTTCTTCTGGATTCATCGTGCCGACCAAAATAAAGCGCGCCGGATGCGAGAAGGAAATCCCTTCGCGCTCGACGACGTTCACTCCCATCGCGGCGGAGTCCAGCAGGACATCCACGACGTGATCGTCCAGCAAATTGACTTCGTCAATATAGAGCAATCCGCGGTTGGCATTGGCTAGCACGCCAGGTTCAAAGTGCCGTTCGCCCTTTTGGATCGCCTGCTCGATATCCAGGGTTCCCACCACGCGGTCCTCGGTTGCGGAAACCGGCAGATTTACGAAGGGTGTGGTCTTATTGTGAAAAGGCAATTTCTGTTTTCCAATGGCGCGCTCCTTGCATTCCGTGCACCAGGTGGCGGGTTTATCGGGGTCGCAACCAAAGCGGCAATCTTCCACGACCTTGACTTGCGGCAATAACGCAGCCAGGGCTCGTGAAGCCGTGGATTTGGCGGTACCGCGTTCGCCGCGGATTAATACGCCTCCGATGCGGGTGTCCACCGCATTGAGAATCAAGGCGCGGCGCATACGGTCCTGCCCAACAACGGCGGTAAAAGGATAAATGGCTGGCATGTCAACTCCGGCGCTCATTATATCAAAAATGATTCCGGCTGATCTGTATTCGCAGGGTTTTCCATGAAGATGAATAAGCTGCGGCGCCGAGGGTTGCCAACTTCTGCAATCGCCTTTATAATCCCCCTTACATTTTTAAATTTGGAGTCAACAAGTGACGGATCAGAATCAACCCCTGCCGGCGCAAGGGAGCGAGGCTAACACGCAGGGAGATCATAGCAACAATAACCAGAGCATGGAATCGCTGCTCCAGACCGAGAACGTGAATGTGGATATGCCCCAGCAAGGTGAGATTCGCACGGGCACCGTGGCTGGGGTGAGTCCAAGTCAGATTCTCGTCAGCGTTGGCGCGAAATCCGAGGGCGTGATCTCCGGCAAGGAACTGGAGCAGCTTTCAGCGGAGGAACGCGAAGCGCTCAAAGTCGGGGTGGAGATCCCGGTTTACGTCGTCAACCCGGAAGACGATAACGGTAATGTGGTTCTGTCCTTCCGCCGCGCACAGGAGCAGATTTCGTGGGAGAACGTTGAAAAGATGCTCGAGGAGGACCGTGCCTATGACAGCACGATCGTTGGCTTCAACAAAGGCGGCTTGATCGTCCTGGTGGGCGGCTTGCGCGGCTTTGTACCGTCGTCGCAAATCAGCGCCATGCGCCGCGCTCAATCCACCGGCGATACGCCTGAGCAGCGCTGGCAAAAAATGATCGGACAGCCCATCTCCGTCCGCATCATTGAAGTGGACCGCGAACGCCGGCGTTTGATTCTCTCCGAGCGCGCTGCCAGCACCGAGACGCGCCAATCCATCAAAGAGCGCGTCATCGATGAATTGGAGGTTGGAAAAGTTTATACGGGACGCGTCACGAGCCTGGCTGGTTTCGGCGCGTTTGTCAACGTCAACGGCGCGGATGGACTCGTCCATCTCTCCGAAATTTCCTGGGATCGCGTTCAACATCCGAAGGAAGTCTTGGAGGTGGGCCAGGAAGTCAAGGTCAAAGTCATCAACGTGGATCGCGAGAAGAAACGCATCGGCTTGTCGATTCGCGCCCTGGCGGATGATCCGTGGAAATCGCGGGTTGAAAAATTCAGCGTCGGCCAGTTGGTGGAAGGCGTCATCACACGCTTGACCAAGTTTGGAGCCTTTGCCCGACTCGAGGGTGATATCGAGGGCCTCATCCATATTTCGGAAATTGCGGATCACCGCATTGATCATCCCAAGGAAATCCTCAAGGAAGGCGAAGTGCACACTCTGCGCATCATTCGCATTGACTCCGATCAGCATCGCATCGGACTCAGCCTTCGCAAAGTGAACTCCGGCGCGTATGCGGACCGGGATTACAAGAAGCTCATCGAAGAATACGGACATACGGAGTCGGACGCGGGGGAAACCCCGACTAAATAAAAACAAGAGCGTGGCGCCATGAGCGCCACGCTCTTTCCAACTATGGAAAAACCATTCATCATTGATTCGCATTGTGATCTCGCCTGGAACATGCAGAACTATCAGCGCGACTACACGCGCTCCGCGGCGGAAACACGCCAGCTGGAAAGAGGCACGACCATCCCTGAAAACAACGGCGACAGTTTGATCGGCTGGCCCGATTATCAACGCGGACGCGTGGCCATCGTCTTTTCAACCTTGTATGCCTCACCCCGGCGCGCCAAGCTGGGAGAGTGGGATCGAACGGTATATTCGAACTACGAGGAGGCGCATCACATCTACCTCGACCAGCTGCGGCTCTATCGCCAACTGACCGATTCCAAGCCCGATCATTTCCGCCTGATCCTCAACACCAAGGATCTGCGCGGCCACATGGAAGAATGGGGAGCGCCTGAGAAAAGGGATCATCCCGTCGGCTTGATCGCATTAATGGAAGGCGCGGATGGAATCCGCTCGAGCGATGAGCTGGAGGAATGGTACACGCTGGGACTGCGGTTGATCGGTCTGTCGTGGGCTGGTACGCGTTATGCAGGTGGCACGCGCGAACCCGGACCATTGACCGAGGAGGGGCGCCGTCTGCTCAGGGCCATGACCCACTTCAATTTCACGCTGGACCTAAGCCATATGGATGAGCTATCCGCTCTCGAATCGCTGGATTTGTATGGGGGACCGATCGTGGCTACCCATTCCAATTGTCTGGCCCTGTTGCCGAACTTTAGCACCAATCGTCATTTGTCGGATCGGGTCATTCGCGGCGTGATCGAACACGATGGAATCGTGGGCATCGTTCCATTCAACACATTTCTAAAAACCGGCTGGTCGCGCGCGAAGGGAAGCCGGCGCGAAGAGGTGCCCTTGGATGTGGTCGCCGCGCACATGGATCATGTCTGCCAATTGGCGGGCGATGCGCGGCATGTGGGCATCGGTTCCGATTATGACGGCGGGTTTGGGTTGCAGTCTGTCCCGCCTGAAGTGGATACGATTGCCGATCTGCAAAAGCTGGTGCCGTTGCTGGTGGCGCGCGGCTATTCCGAATTGGACGCGGCGGGTATTCTCGGCGGCAACTGGCTCAATTTTTTGGAGAAGAATCTGCCGTCATGAACGAGCCGAAAGACAAATCCGTTTCCACCCCTGTGGATGCACTGCTGCGTTCCGCGCGGCCGTCTCGCTTACGCGTCCGGGTGGGACTGATCACCACCTTGTTTGGACTTTTCGTTTTCATCCTGGGCACCAAACCCAATTGGTTTCATCTGGACCGCAGTCCCACTGTCGGGTTCATGCAGATTTCATTTTTTCTGGTGGGCCTGGCGATCATTTGTCTAGGCGGATATACCAGCCTGTGGGGACTATGGAAGGGCATGGAACGCTCCATTGCGGCGGACATTGGCTTGCGCATGGTCGCCACCGGCTATGTGATTGCGGTTTTTTCCGGCATGGCCGATGTGTTTGGAATGGGATCGCAGAGCCCTCCGCTGATTCCGTTTTTCGGGCCCATTCAGGCATTGGGAGTTTTGCTCGGCGAGATTGTGATCGCACTGGGCTTCTTGCTGCTCATTCCATACCGTGCCTACATGAGATAAAGGGGGACGGCGCTCCAGGACCGGGCCTGCCCAGCCGGTGATCCTTCAACTTGCGTTTCAGCGAACATAACTTTATAATCTATGCGTGATGGAGATGGGGTCATGGTGGAAAATCCTTTTTGTTCAGCAGGAGGAAATGTTTGGGCGAGGATGCGCTGAAGAGTGCGATTGATTTGATCCACGCTGGCCAGAGGGAAAGCGCGCAGAGGATTTTGCAATCCCTGCTCAAGGTGGATTCACACAATATACCCGCCTGGTTTTGGTATGTGGAAACCTGCGCTACAGCGGAACAGCGCCTTCAAATCCTTGAAACTTGTGCCAAGTGCAACCCCGATAATACCCAAGTCAATTCGGTACTGCGGGCTTTGAGGAAATCGCTCGCGCCAGCCAGCGGACAGACAAAAAGCGAGACCAGGCCGCCGTACGATCACGAACCCAGGGTCGAGTGGAAAGCGACATCCACCACAGCCGCGCCGACCATTCAGGAACCGGTGGCGACCCAGCCAACGGCTGAGTTGCATCCACAACGGGATGTAACTGCAAAAAAGCCGCGAAGTGTTGGCGCTCTGATCATTTGGCCCATGGCCGGAGTATTGATCGCCGTCTTTGCGCTGCTGATTTATGATTTGATCGCTGCGACCCCCGCCGATCCGGCTCCGCATCGTTTCACCCAACCGATTGAGTATTATCTCTACGTCCCCAAAGCCTATGCGCCGACGCGTGCCTGGCCGCTCTTTATCGGCATCCACGGTTCCGGAGGGACGGGACTCGACTGCTGGAATCTTTGGCAGCCTTACGCAGAACGGGAGGGGTTCATCCTGCTTTGCCCAACGCTGTCCGATTCAAGCGGCGGATGGTTTCAAAATGCCGGTGAAGCCAATACCTGGGCTGTGATCAATCAGGTGGTGGGCCAATACAAGGTCAAGCCGCGGTTTTTCCTGGCTGGTTTTTCGGCCGGCGCACAATTCGTGCAGGGCTTCTGCTTCGATTATCCGGGCGCGGTACAGGCAGTGGCGGTGCTTTCGGCGGGGAATTATTATCAGCCTTCGGGGGCGTCCGGAGGCATCCCTTTCCTGGTTGTGATCGGCGGCAGTGATGACCCGGTGGCGATCAATGGCAGCGTGCAATTTGCACAAGCTTTGGCCGCCAATGGATCAGGAGTCAGCTACTGGTTATTGCCGGGAGTCGGCCACGAAGTCACCAGCAAGACCAAGCAGTTGACCATCGATTTCTTCCGTGCGGCCTATAAGTAAAGACAGCTCCTAGGCGCGGATCATCGTCAACAGCATCTTGAATTTCGCCCTGGCCCTGACCGCGTGCGGTGCATTGGCCGGCAGAATGATGGCTTCGCCCGCCTGCAAATCGTGGGGCTGACCTGAGATGCGCACTTCCGCTTCGCCCTCCAGCAAATGCAGGAGAGCGTCGTAGGGCGCAGTGTGTTCGCTCAATTCCTGACCTTCATCAAATGCAAACAGCGTGACGTTCCCCGCCTCCGCCTTGGTGATCTGGCGGCTGACCACCGCACCTTCCTGATAGGCAACCATTTCCGGCAGCTTTAGGATCTGTGATTTGGGAGCTAAAGACATTCTTCACCTCTATGATTTGAGCTCAAAATCAAAATCGCATCGAGCGATGACAAGGTATCTGAAAAGAGCGGCCAGGTTACACTTCAGCATCGCTTTCCGTGACTCATATCGCCATCGAATTTTACGCCGATCGCCCCAGCAATGCTCAGCCCTCGCAGGGCTTGGAACGCGAAGCGATACGGCTTCGTGTGGAGAGCAAAACGTCTGCCGGAGGGTTATTTTGAAACAGGTTCATCGACACCCATTAAAACCCTTCCGCCACATACTCGCCCCAAACGCCGCGCAGCGTACTGCAGATTTCGCCTAGCGTGAGGTGATTCTCCACACATTCAATGAATAGCGGCATCATATTCTCATTCAGCTTTGCCGCATCCTGCAATCGTGTCCGCAACTCAAGGACCTTGGCGGGATCACGCCCGGATCGAAACGCGGCCAGGTGCTCACGCGCCGCGATCTCGATGGCGGGATCGATTTTTAATTTGTCCAGCGTAATGGTTTCTTCGGTTTGGAATTGATTGACGCCGACCACGATCTGCTCTTTCTTTTCAATTGCCATTTGCGCCTGATAGGCCGCCTCCTGAATTTCATTCTGCAGGAAGCCGCGCTCGATGGCGTTCAATGCGCCACCCATCTCGTCAATCCTGAAGATATATTCGGTGGCGCCCTGCTCGATTTGATCGGTAAGATACTCGATCAGATAGGAACCTGCCAGCGGATCGACCGAATCGGCCACGCCTGATTCATAGGCGATGATTTGCTGCGTCCTCAGCGCCACACGCACCGATTTTTCTGTCGGCAGCCACAACGCTTCATCCATCGAATTCGTGTGCAGCGATTGTGTCCCGCCCAGGATTGCCGACAACGCCTGCAGCGTCACACGCACAACATTATTCTCCGGTTGCTGCGCCGTGAGAGTGGAACCCGCCGTTTGTGTATGGAACCGCAATTGCCACGAGGCCGGCTTCTGGGCCTTGAAGCGATCACGCATGATCTTCGCCCAGAGTCGGCGCGCGGCACGGAACTTGGCGACTTCTTCAAGAAGATTGTTGTGTGCATTGAAAAAGAATGAGATCTGCGGCGCGAAATCGTCCACGGTCAAACCCGCTTTGATGGCCGCTTCCACGTAGGCAATTCCGTTTGCCAGCGTGAACGCCACCTCCTGCACCGCGGTCGAACCCGCTTCACGAATGTGATAACCCGAAATCGAAATCGTATTCCAATTGGGGACTTCGCGTGCACAGAAAGAAAAAACGTCCGTGATGAGTCGCATCGAGGGTCCCGGCGGAAAGATATAGGTCCCGCGCGCCACGTATTCCTTCAGGATGTCATTTTGAATCGTGCCGCGCAATTGTTTCATCTCAACGCCTTGTCGCTTGGCAACCGCAATGTACATCGCCAATAAGATTCCGGCAGGCGCGTTGATCGTCATCGAGGTCGAAACCTTGTCGAGCGGGATCTGATCGAAGAGCCGCGCCATGTCTTCCACCGACGAAATCGAAACGCCGACCTTGCCCACTTCGCCGAGCGCCATCGTGTCGTCTGCGTCGTAACCGATTTGCGTCGGCAAATCGAATGCCACGCTCAATCCGGTTTGGCCCTGATTCAGCAAATAGCGATAGCGCTTATTCGATTCTCCCGCGGTTGAGAAGCCCGCGTATTGGCGCATCGTCCAAAAGCGCGAGCGATACATCGTCGGCTGGACTCCGCGCGTGAAAGGAAACTCTCCCGGGAAATTCAACTTCTCCAAATACGATTCCTCGCTCGCACTGGGCGAAGGGCTGAGTGCCGAGCTGGTCGAAGCCTCGGAGCCCGGCATCGAGACGTCCGGCAACGCCAGGCGCGGCACCTCGATGCCGGCGGTGGTCTCGAATTTCTTTTTGCGCTCCGAAAACCGGTCGAGCGATTTCTTGAGCGTACGCGCTTGCCATTTTTTGTACTGATCCTGGAGAGTCATCTAATTCACCTTTGATCTGCCGCTGCGAACAACGATCTCGAAAAACGGGCTCATGATTTCATGATTCAACACCGAATCGGCATCCCAGGCTACGCCATCCTTGCGCCGACATGTGCAGGTAAGTATACAGCCGATCTTAATCCGTAGAATCGGACAAACAAGGACAAAATATCAGGACAAAAGTCATATGTACACTTGAGGCGAAAATGCTAGACTCAACGTATATAGTCGCAGGAGGCTTTCTTACATGGGCAAAACCCTTCTTTATGTCGGCGCAGGGATCTTATTCTTGATCGGTTTATGTCTGTTGGGATATGGCGTGTTAAGCGTGATAGGCTCCACCTCTGCCAACGGCAGTTCGAACTGGCTGACGGCCGGTTTGGGCTTCGGATGTGTCGGAGTGGTTTTTCTGGCAGGCGGTGCGGGATTGGTCTATGCCGGCATGCGCGGCACCAAGGAAGAAGTTGTGCAGCAGGTCACCATGAAAGTGGATTTGCCCGGAGACACCAAGATTTCCCAGGTCACCTGCCGCAATTGCGGCGGTGCCCTCAAACCGGAGAACATCAAATTGGTGGCCGGCGCTCCGATGGTTCAATGCCCGTATTGCGGAACCACGTATCAACTGACCGAGGAACCCAAGTGGTAATTCAGTTGCGCCTTGCCACATGGAATGCAAAGCGCGTGGAGGTTTCATGCTCCGAAAAGTCCTGACTTCGCTCTTGATCCTTTATCTGGCTTTTGTGCTCCCTGCCAGCGCCCTCGCACAATCCTCCTATTCCTTCAGTGTGCCTCGGGAAGTTGTGGATGTGTATTGGAATACCGATGGAACCGAATCTGTCCAATACACATTTGATTTCGCCAACCAACCGGGTGCGCATCCGATCGATTATGTCGACGTGGGCATGCCGAACAGCAGCTTCGACATGAGCACGGTCACGGCGGACGTGAACGGCCAAAGCGTGGACGTGTCGCAAAGTGATTATCAAGGGAGCGGCTCCGGCTTTTCCGTTGTGCTGGGCGGCTCTGCCATCCAAGCCGGCGCCAGCGGAACTGTTCACGTGGACGTCGGCACGATCTCAGGTGTGCTGTATCCGGATAGCAACGACAGCACCTATGCCAGCGCCGATTTCGCGCCAGCGTATTTCGGCTCGCAATATGTGGTCGGTAACACGGACCTGAGCGTCACGTTCCATATGCCTCAGGGAGTTCAGCCCAACGAACCGCGTTGGCATTCTGCACCGGACGGTTTCCCGTCCGAGCCTCAGACCGGCATCGATTCGCAAAATCGCATCATCTACACATGGGAATCAGCCGGTGCCAACGCATACACCTCATATACGTTTGGGGCATCGTTTCCAAAGAGTTATGTTCCGGACTCAGCCATTGTGCAAACTTCTGCCTTGGATGCCTTGGGTGGTTTGATTTCTGGACTGTTTGGCGCCTCGGCCAGTGCCTTGCCATTCTGCTGTTTTGCGTTGTTCTTTATCGTCATCCCCATCCTTTCGGCGATTCAAGGGCAACGCCGCAAACTGCAATACGACCCGCCGCGCATTGGCCTTGAAGGTCACGGCATCAAACGCGGCTTGACGGCGGTCGAGGCTGCGATCCTGCTGGAAGAGCCCCTGGATAAAGTGATGACGATGATTCTTTTTGCTGTCGTCAAGAAAGGTGCCGCCACTGTCACTTCACGTGATCCGCTCAATATCCAGGTGAATGAGGTGCCGGCCGACGTCACCCTCTACGATTACGAACTCAATTTCCTGAAAGCTTTCAAACTGGATTCTCCGCAAGCCCGTCGCGCAGAATTACAAGGGACGATGGTCGCGTTGGTGAAATCGGTATCCGAAAAAATGAAAGGGTTCAGCCGCAAGGAAACGCAGGATTACTACAAGACCATCACAGAACAAGCGTGGCAGCAGGTCGAAGCGGCGCAAACGCCTGAGGTCAAAGGTCAAGCCGTTGATCAAAATTTGGAATGGACGATGTTGGATCGCAACTACGACGAACGCTCACGCCGCGTATTCACCGGTCCGATCTTCCTGCCGATCTGGTGGGGAGGTTATGACCCAATGTATCGTTCTGCGCCCCTCCAGCCCACGGCCGGAGCGCCCGCAGCCATGTCTATTCCATCGGGCGGACGATCGACCTCGCTGCCCGGCGCTGACTTCGCGGCCTCCGTGGTAGGTGGAGTTCAGACATTTTCAAGCAAGGTCATCGGCAATTTGAACTCATTTACTTCCGGCGTCACGACTGTAACCAACCCTCCACCTCCACCCTCCACCAGCAGTTATCATGGCGGCGGAGGCGGTCACTGTGCCTGCGCGTGCGCGTGCGCCGGCTGCGCGTGCGCATGTGCCGGCGGTGGAAGATAGACATTCTCGCCAAGGATGACAGGTATGAAGCTTGCTGACGCGATCCAGGCCAAAGCCTTCTCCCTGCCTCGGTCGGGACTCTATCATTACCGCTTCGCTGGCCAGCATGAAAAGAGCCGCGCTCATCTTCGTCTTGACCCGGATGGTCACGGCACATTGATCGTCAATGCCAACCGCATCCTGCACTTGAATCCAACAGCGGCGTTCATGGCCTGGATGATTCTGGAAGGGAAACGCGATCATGAGATCATCCGGGCTTGCCTGAGGAAATGGAAAGTAAAAAGCGATCAGCTGCGAGTTGACCTGGCAGCCTTCCATTTCCAGCTTTCCGAATTGATCCGTCCCGACGGCGCCTGCCCGATTCACGATCTTGAATTGGAAGTCAATATGCCGTTCAGCGCGCGGCCGTCCGCGCCCTACCGAATGGACTTGGCAATCACCTATCGTTGTAACAACGATTGTGCGCACTGTTACAACGCGCGGGAGCGGGATTTTCCTGAGATGACCACGGAGCAATGGTTCAACATCCTGGATCAACTCTGGAAATTGGGCATCCCACACATCGTCTTTACGGGCGGCGAACCCACACTCCGCAAGGACCTACCCGAATTGATCCATCATGCGGAGTCCAACGGGCAGATCACGGGTCTTAACACCAACGCTCGCCGCTTGGCGGACGAAAACTACTTGCAGCAATTGATTACGGCGGGACTCGATCATGTGCAAATTACCGTCGAATCCTGTGATGAAAAAACGCACGACCACATGGTGGGCGCCAAAGGCGCCTTGAAGCAGACCATTCGCGGGCTCAAGAACGCACTGGCCGGTCCGCTGTATGTGATGACCAATACCACGATGTTGAACACGAATGTCCACAGAATTCCCGATACGCTGGATTTCCTCGCGGAACTCGGCGTTCCGACCGTTGGCCTGAATGCTCTGATCTATTCCGGTCATGGCCTGACGGTGGGAACCGGACTGAAAGAAAGCGAATTGCAGCCCATCCTCGACCTCGCCACGCGTAAAACGTCGGAGCGCGGACAAAAACTAATCTGGTACACGCCGACGCAATACTGCGAATTCGATCCAACCGCACAGGACCTCGGGGTCAAGGGCTGTACCGCGGCGCTGTATAGCATGTGCATCGAATCGAATGGAAATGTGCTGCCGTGCCAATCCTATTACCATCCGCTCGGGAACATCTTGACCGATTCATGGGACTCGATTTGGAACCACAAATTATCGGTGCAGCTGCGCGAGCGGCAGAGTCTGCCCGCGAAATGCCATGATTGCTCACTCCTCGCAGAATGCGGCGGAGGCTGTCCATTGCAGTTTGAAAACCATCGCGCCAATTTTGGCGTCAATCAAGAACTAATCTCACTGGAGGCGCTGGCATGACAGAACATGATACCCTTTCAGGGCACTTATGGATCAAGGAATTTCCCGGATCAGTGATCGTATGCAATGCAGATGGCATTATTCTTGAGATGAATGACAGGTCCGCCAAAACATACGAGAAGGATGGCGGCTATGCATTGATCGGAAAAAACCTGTTGGACTGCCACCCCGATCCCGCCCGCGGCAAGGTCGAACGTCTGCTGGCTGCGCACGAGAAAAACATCTATACCATTGAAAAGAACGGCGTCAAGAAATTGATCTATCAATCCCCCTGGTACAAAGATGGCAAATACGCCGGATTCGCTGAGCTTTCGCTTGAGATCCCATTCGAAATGCCGCATTTTGTTCGCTCGTAAATTACACCGGAGAGCGCCATGAAAAAATTCTTCACAAAGGTCCAGCCGGTTCCATCCGGAATGTATCACAAGCAGTCTGCGCCTGAAGAGCCAACGCCGTATCGGATTCATTTACGGCTTCAGCCCGACGGCTCCGGCGTGCTGGTTGTCAACGCCGCGACGGTTCTGCATCTGAATCCCACCGCGGCGGAGTGCGCCTATCACTTCATCAAGGGCACGGACCCCGAGCGCGCAGCAAAGGAGATCGCCTCGCGCTATCGCATCAATCGCAAGACAGCCCTGCAGGATTACAGCGATTTCGCTGCGCGGATGCAAAGACTGGTGACCGCCACGGATCTCGATCCCGAATCCTATCTCGACTTTGAGCGGGTCGCACCTCATTCCGTTGGCCTCAGCGCTCCGCTGCGACTCGACTGCGCCTTGACCTATCGTCTGCCTGCTGGAACTCAGGCCGATTATGCACCGACCAAACGTGTCGACCGCGAGCTGAACACGGCCGAATGGTGTTCCATCCTCGATAGTTCCTGGCAGTTTGGAATCCCGCATGTGACCTTTACCGGAGGCGAAGCGACTCTCCGGGACGACTTGTCCGACCTCATTGCGCGCGCCGAGAAGAATGGCCAGGTCTGCGGATTGCTGACCGATGGTTTGAAGCTCGTCGATAGAAAATACCTTGAGCTGTTATTGAAAACCGGTCTCGATCACATCCTCCTTCTGCTCCAGCCGGATCATGATGATTCCTGGAGAGCCCTGGAAACGATCCTGGCCGAGGACATTTTCACGACTGTCCATTTCACGCTGACGCCTCAAGACGCAGGACAAGCTAAAGAGGTCCTCAGCCGGTTGTCCTCCGCACGGGTCAAAAGTTTGTCATTGAGCGCATCCGATGAATCGTTGCATGAAGCTATGCACACAATGCAGGACTCTGCCGCCGCCTTAGGGCTCACGCTGCGCTGGGACTTGCCGGTTCCGTATTCGATTGAGAATCCCGTGGCTCACCAAACCTTGGAAGACAAAGTGGCAGAGGGCGCCGGCAAGAGCTGGCTGTATGTCGAACCCGACGGCGATGTATTGCCCGCGCAGGGCATGGCGGATCAAATCCTCGGCAACGCTTTGCGCGACCCGTGGGAAAAGATATACAAGAAATAGGAGGAATGATGGCGCCGGACATTCCTGCTGCCTTGCTGCGATGGATGTACCGCGGCAAGCATCCCAATCCATTAGCCAGAATAATGAATAAGGGTGGGGCCATATTTAACTTGCTTGGATTATTTCCCAATTATGCTGTTACTTTGGAGGTAGTGGGAAGACGATCAGGAAAGCTGATAAGTCTTCCTCTCGTGATGACAGTTATGAACAGGGAAAGATATTTGGTCTCCATGTTGGGATCTGAAACAAATTGGATGCAAAACGTTAAGGCGGCCGGGGGGAAAGCCAGATTACGGCACGGAATTAGCGAGCAGGTTCTACTGAGAGAAGTGCAGATCAACGAGAGAGCGCCGATCTTGAAAGCCTATTTGCAAATTGCGCCCGGCGCGCGTCCGCACATACCGGTCAGCAAGGATGCGCCCGTATCGGAATTTGAAAAAATAGCATCGAAGTATCCGGTGTTCAAAGTTGAGACAGTAAATTAGTTTGATAAAAGTAAATTGGCATCGTCGTTACCTGCAACAGGCCGCCTGGACGCGCGGCTTGCGCGATTATTTATCCGACCGGACAAAACGTTCAGGCTCGGGCCGCATCCTTGAAGTTGGATGCGGGACCGGCGCAGTTCTTTCGACGTGGCCAACCTCCGCTTCCCTTTACGGCATTGACATTGACCTGGCGGCGTTGCAGGAATCTCATCGTTACGCCCCGGCGGCTTTCCTAACCCGCGGGGATGTCCTCGCCCTTGCGTATCCTGATCGATCATTTCATATCAGCTATTGTCATTTCTTTTTGCTGTGGGTGACTGATCCGCTGGCAGCCTTGATGGAAATGAAACGCGTCACGAAATCGGGCGGTCATGTTCTGGCGATGGCCGAACCGGATTACACGGCTCGCGTGGACAAGCCCGATGAACTGGCGGCGCTTGGAAAGCTGCAGAACCAATCGCTGAAGCGTCAAGGCGCGGACATCGGCATCGGATCGCGGCTGGCGAATCTGTTTTTTCAGGCCGGGATCAAAATCATCGAAACGGGACTCATTCAAAGCAGGCAGAATAGGGCGCTTTCCTGGGAGGACGGGCAACAGGAATGGGAGATCATCGAATCTGATTTAACAGGCTTGATTCCCCCAAGGGAAATCCCACGCTGGAAAAAAATGGACGCGGAGGCGCGCAGGCATCGAACACGCGTGCTGAATGTGCCGACGTATTTCGCGTGGGGTCAGGTATAATAGGGCAACCCGGAGGCAGATTGGAATCTGTACCGCTTGAAAACCAGACCGAACCACAAATCCCCGCGCAGGAAAAGACGGATTGGAAACATGTTTTGCTCGACCTGCTCGAGACGGTTGGTCTGGCCGTTGTCTTGTTTTTGATCATCAATGCCTTGTCCGCGCGCGTCCGCGTGGACGGTTTTAGCATGTTGCCCACCCTGCATGACGGCGAATTTGTGCTGGTCAATAAACTGGCTTATCATGTCGGCCAGCCGACGCGCGGCGATATCATCGTCTTTCAATCCACCACCCAGCAGAACCTTGACTTAATCAAGCGCGTCATTGGTCTATCCGGCGATCATGTCGTGATCGGCAGCGGGAAAGTATCCGTAAATGGGCAAACGCTGAGTGAGCCCTATATCGCGGCGGCGCCAAATTATTCCGGAGATTGGAACGTGCCCGATGGTTATTTATTTGTCCTGGGCGATAATCGCAATGATTCGTCCGATTCCCATGCATGGGGCTTCCTGCCGCTTCAAAATGTAATCGGCAAAGCATTGTTGATTTATTGGCCTCCACCTGAGTGGGCCATGGTGGATCACGTCCAAATAGAAGTTCCCGGGCCTTAGAGGTTGAAATGAGCGATGCAAAGCTACCTGACCCCCTTCCTTGTCGCGAATGTTCCGCCGGCATGATGCACTTGCGATACATTACTTACTTTACCTGGCTTGATGAGGAACTCATCACCGTGCAGAATTTTCCGGCGTGGATCTGTGATGTCTGCGGTCACCGCGAGTACGACGAAAAGTCCATCTCGTGGCTGACCATGCTCCTAAATCCCGATGCAGGTAAGCCGACTGGCAGCAAACGCCTCCCGCATCGGACCCGACCTCGGCCTGCTTCGCGTCCGCCGGCCGAATCCTGATCTGACGAGGAATCCGCATCATGGCAATGGACACTTCTCCGCGCACGTATCGCTTCCTGCCCGCCGATATCCTGACGTCCGGATATCGCGTGGTGGGTAAGATCATGGTCACGAATACCGGCACGATGGGTATGGTGAACGACAGCACGCGCTCCGCCATGGAAATTCACGATGCGCGCCTGGCGCGCTTGCACATGCCCACCAAGCTGGTGGATCATTTCGAGCTGGTGCGCATGATGAAGGCACAAGTGTATGCCATCTGCATGGCGCGGCGTGAGGACCTCGGCCCGCAGGCATTGGTGCGCGGCGGATATGCCAGCATCGTAGAGTATCCGGCCCGTATCACTACGCAGATGTTTGAAATTGAGGGCACGCTGGAATTGCCGGGGCGGTTCGATTTCACGACCTTGATGTCGGAGGGCACGCGCGATTTCATTCCGATCTTCAACGCCACGCTGACAGCCATCCTGCTTCCCAACCTGCGCGTCGAAAGCGCGGGAGTCTTGATCAACCGCCGCCAGATCGATTTGATCGCCTTGCTCAATCAACGCGTCAAGCCGGAAGGCTGAAATCCATTGCTTGACCAGCCTGAGAGGGGATGATACAATCCGCCCGCTTTGATATGGGCGGCTTCCTGCCGTTGCATATCACACCAATGACCGAGGTCAACGGTGCGTAAAGATCAAAGCCCCCATCGTCTAGAGGCCCAGGACGCAACCCTTTCAAGGTTAAAACTGGAGTTCGAATCTCCATGGGGGCACCAGACCCTCTCCGCGTTGCAACGCCACCGAGATTGTTGGAAGTTGTGTGGAGCAAATAAAAAGCACTGCCGAGTTGGGGCAGTGCTTTTTGAATGCACCCCCTTCCATTTTTCGAGAAGTGCCGGGGCCCAGCCAAGTTCGCCATCATCAGGGCTTGCCGCGCTCGATGGCGCGATGTGAGGTTCGTTGTCCGCGACTTCTTCTTTGGTTTGCGTATTTAGTTCCGCTTGTAATCTGAGCATCCTCCGATTCAATGTTTCCTTCCGATTGGCAAACTCACCGTTATACTCTGGATCGTCAATAGGATGGTGCATTTCTTCCGGATGACGCTCGACATCAATAAGCGTTATCTCCGCCAACTCCACTCCACGATTCTTCATTGCCAAATATCCCGCAGTCTCTAGCCCGTTCTTTAAGATAGTGCAAGGGTTTTTCTGTAAATGTGATCAAGGTATGCTGGCGGCGACTGAGATTCCATCCTGTGGATCTGTGGGCGGGACGAACACCGCCCACAGATCCACAGTCACTACGACGGCTATGGCCTCGTCGCTCGTCCCACATGGGTACTTCCAAAATTGATATAGGTTCGGCCGGTCAACCACTCCTCACTGATCTCGCACAAGATGGCGGACACCAAGCGTAAGCACGAAGCCGGATTCGGGAAGATCGAGACCACGCGTGCTCGGCGCCGGACTTCGCGGTGCAAGCGTTCCACACCATTGCTGGTGCGCAACATCTTTCGCATGGCAGCTGGACACGCAAAGACGGTCAGACCTTCCGGAATATTCGCAGCCATCCATTCGGACAAACGGGAAGCGCTCTGCTTATATTTGGCCACCGCCTTGGCCAGGTAGGCATCGGCCGTGGGCCGATCGGGTGCCTCGAAGATCATCCGAATGTCCGCCGCCACTTCCGCTAGCATGTCTTTATGCGGCACATAGGCTTGCGCATTTTGCTGGAGATGGAACTGGCATCTCTGCCAGGGGATCCCGCCGAAGACCGCGACGCGTGCCGCCCGCAATCCCGCCTGGTCATCACTGGTGACCAGTTGGACCCCGCCCAATCCACGCTGTTTCAGGCTCTCCAGAAAGGCTCGCCAATGCACTTCGTGCTCGCTCAGGGACACCGAAACGCCCAAAATTTCGCGTTTTCCGGCCAGATTGACAGCCACCGCAACCAAAACTGCCAGGTCCCGCACCTGCCCATCTTCCCGGACCTGCTCGTAATACGCATCCAGGAAGAGAAACGGGTACTCGCCCAGCGGTCGTTCGCGCCACTTGGCCAGTTCACTGTCCAACTGGCTCGCCGCCTGACTCACGGCGGAAGACGAAATGCTGACCCCGCACAATTGCTCGGTGATCGCCTTCACTTTGCGGGTGGAGACACCCTGCACGTACATCTCTGCTAACGCCAGGGTCAGCGCTCGCTCACTCTGCAGTCCTTTCTCCAGAGCCTGCGGATAAAACTCGCCCTCTCGCACCTGCGGGATCGCAAACGTGATGTCGCCCACTCGCGTCCGCATCGTCTTCGGTTTGAACCCATTGGCATAGCCTTCGCGCTCTGAGGTTCGTTGGTAAGGTTCGGCATGCAGATGCTGTTGTCGCTCCGCCAGCATCGCCTGATTGATCACAATCCGGATCAGCTCCGGCAGAACATCCAGCCCTTGTTCTTGCACCTGCTGTAGCAGCTCCGCAGGTAGGGTACAATCTTCGCGGTAGGTCATGTGCTTCTCCTTTTTGGTGTCGTAACCGCAAGGATAACACTTGACCTACTTTCCTTGAATTTTACAGAAGCAATCCTACACTACTTTCTTTAAGCCTTAGTGCATCGGGAAATTGCCGCGTCATTTCCAAATATAAATCTTCCGCCATCTCTTCCGGATCATTGTATTCCAGCCCAATTGCAATCACGAGCTTTTCATTGTCCGGCGGTATATTGGCGGTAAATATAAAATGAACAAGTTGGCGGGAATATCTACAGGGCGACCAGTTCTCAAATGCTCGACCAACCTTTTTGAGCTTTGCACATAAACTTGCCGAAGCAGGTTGAGAGCCTGCTCTGCATTCAAATTTAACGCGCCAATCAATTTATCAGCATCGCTTTCACTTGCACCGATCATTTCACTGGATAAAACCACCCTGATTTGTATATTGCTGCTTATAATACTTGTGAATATTTCAAGCCACTTATCTATTCCGGTCTCTTTGATAGCAGGCTCAAAAAACTCAACTAATCCTTTTTCGATGTCTTGCCTTATAGACTCCCAATCGTATTGCGGATCTGAATTAACTGCTTTCTTCGTTTCTTCATCTGCAATGGTAAGGTCAGGCAAATTATGTTTATCCCGGACGCGTGTTAGCACCTGGTTCAATTCTTCAATGGATGGCAAGAGCCTACTTATAACTTCGCGTGCGGTCATAGTGCAGTATTACTAACTAATGCTAAGAGCCGGAAATGCGATTGAACGCGATAGTTAATAATGACTCTAGTTCTGTTATATCGGTGATATTTTTTCCTTTAGGCCTGAATGTTGCCTGATGGAACGCTGAGTCGTACCGCTGAAACTCCCAATTCTTCCCATCGAATTTCTTAGCTTCATCTTCCGAAATCTTTGCGATAACATTCCAAGCATGTGTACCTCCCCAGACAACAGCAAAAACCACTTTCGAAGAACCTAACTTGAAACCCGTATAATATTTGTTGAGATTATAGGACAAAGGCCAATTTTTTTGTTTAACAAAAGCATCAAGGTTCTCTACCGCTTTGCGGAAATTAGCAACTGCTTCTCTTCCATGTACCTGTTCATAAAAATCCCAATTCCAATCACCCATTACTTTGGTCGTGCTGTTCTTGGGTAAATTCTGTTCCTCAAGAAAATCCACAAGCAAAAACTCATCCTTCTCTTCGTAGCTAAAACGTTGCATTTTGACAAGCTGAATGGGATAACCAACCTTAGCAGCCATTCTTGGCAAATTTGCCGTGAAGGATGGAGCGACTACTATAACCCTTACTTCTAAATTGTCCCATTCAATTTCAATATCTTCGGGTTTATTCTTGGCCTCTAACCAGATGGCACGAATTGAATCTGGATTTGTTTCTGCCCATATTGCATAACCTAACACTTGGGGCAGAATTTCCTCACCCACCTCTACATTTTTCATTTCAATAATACAAATTCTCGAATCCTGATCAACGCCAAGCATATCTGGTATACCCTGTTTGTTCCCAGTCCGAATTTGCCGGTGTAGGATCAGTACATCTCCCAAGAGTTCTTGGTTACCAAAAACATATGCTTCAAATTCAGCTTCATTGGCAAACGGCTTTTCAACCAAATTGTGAGTTTGTTTATTTACTTTCCAGTATAGGTTTATCATATTTTCACCCTTTCCAAATTCAACGCAAGCAACTTTCCCAAAATCTCTTCATCGGACAAATCGCTTTGCCATCCATACGCCGCGCAGACAGCTTCATCCAGCTTCTTGTGCGCGAGATCCAGCCAGGTGGGACGTTGATTATATAAATTCGTCAGGGTTCGCTTTTTCTTCTCGTCTTCGCCGAGTTCTTCGGCATTCAACCAGCTATCTCTTTGCTCAACGAGTTCTTTTGCGGCTTGGGCAATGGCTTTGACGCGTAGATCATCTTTTGGCTCCTTGCCCGGAGCCCACGGAAACGGGAAGGTTTCAAAAGTGGATGTAGGCGTATAACGAAAGCCACTTTCTGCTTCACGAAGTTGAGTGCCCGTAGCTCTTGCCCAAAGTTCATGAATTCTAGAATGTAAAACTCCCAAGAAATAATCATCTTCCCGAGTAATAGCGATTACGGCGCTGTCGGGTAAGGTTCTGCTTGAAAACCTTACGAACAGTCTGTGCTTAGAAACTCTTGGCGTGCAAATAAAATACTCATTCTTTGCAATTGCAATTCTAAGTCCCGGCACTGTTTCACCATGTTGCCACCAAAAGTCACGTCGCCGGGCTCGATTATTCTTATCTCGCGATGGTTTAACTGCTCGCTTAATATATTCAAAAGGAGCCTCATACAATGAAGCTTCCTCCATTGCCATATTACCAAAATCAATTATGAACATGTTTCTATAACGGGTTGTTATATCCAATCCATTGACCCAAGGGCGAATAACATCTACATTTGATTTTCCATTCGGATTTGATAATCGGAGAAACTTATTAGCTACATCTTGTGTAATTTCAAAGGCCCCCACTTTAACTGGCCCTTGAAAACATAAATCGAAATTCTCTTCGAGCCGAATAGCCTTGGTTATGTCGTGAATTGTTGATGTCAAGTCTGAATTTATTGATGCTACTGTTCGCCCGTCGAGTTCTTTGTGTTTTTCCAAGCGATTATCGAAGCCGACCATAGAGACATGCACGGTTGCCCCATCCAAGATCCAATTGCGATCTGATTGCGCCCAAAAAATATCGCCACTATGTTTGATGCGTTCCAGCACGGTGCGATTTGTTCCGCCACGAATACCTTGTGTTGCGAGCAGGCCTACCCTTTTAGCCTGCCGATTCTCAATTAATGCTCTGGCTTTTTCGAACCAGTAACATACAAGGTCGCTTGTGCCTGGAATTCGGGAACTGAATAAATCACGCAAGTCATCTACATATTTATTGCCTAGTTCTGCCCTCATTTTTTGGCTCCCCAAAAACGGCGGGTTGCCAACAATGACATCCACAGCAGGCCATTCAGGCTCATAGACTTCGGAAGTCTCCGAGACTTCTGAAGTCTTATAAGCAAGGATTGCATCCATATGCTGTATCGTCTCGGCTGGTTTTAGAATCGGTTCCTTTGGCAGACCATATCCGTTATCTCTCAGCCATTGAATGTATCCGATCTGGATCGTCATTTGCGCAAGTTCATGGGCGTATTCGTTGATCTCGATGCCATGCACTTGCGAAGGCGTGACCGTAATATAGGGTCTGCCTGCGCCCATTTCATCGGAGAAGTTGAAGACTTCGTTTTGCAAATCCAACAACAAACGCAATGCGACGTATAAAAAGTTGCCGCTTCCACAAGCAGGGTCTAAGACTTTTGTAGCCGCGATCTTATCGGCAAATGCCAGAAGAAAACCTTGGATATTTTTCTTCCCCTTGGACTTCTTTCCCTTCGCATCTTTCTCTTCTTCGGCTTTGATCTTCCTGACTTCCGCCTTGATCTCCTCCCATTCGCGGCGCAACGGCTGCATCAGCACCGGTTCGACAATCAAAAGGATATCTTCTTCGCTTGTATAATGCGCGCCGAGTTGCGAACGTTTACTCGGATCGAGTCCGCGCTCGAAGAGTGTGCCGAAGATGGATGGCTTGATCGCCGACCAATCCAGCGCGTCAATGTCAGCAATGATGTCCATGTCCGCGCTATCGAGCGGCAGAACGTTATCGTTATCGAACAGCCCGCCGTTGAAATACAGGATTTTGTCCGCGCCGAAATATCCGCCCTTATTCATGGCACGGAATAATTGCTGTAGCACTTCGGAAAAATCTTTTGAATTGTGGTGTGTCTGTTCAAGCAAACGCGGGAATAATCTTTCTGGAAGAAGCCCAATATCTTCCGCGAACAAACAAAACAATAGACGGATCAAGAAGTGTGCGATTTCCTGCGGTTGACTGCCGTATTTACGCAAGTTGTCGGCTAGATTCGTAAAATGCGCCGCGGCTTCTTGGGTGACACTTTCAATCGTTTCTCTCGGCTTGAATTGTTCGGGGTTGAAAAAAACTGCCTTGAGAGTCTTGAGCCCAGCGGCGGTTAGTAAGTCATCCAATGTTAGAGTGATTGTCCGCGTGGGTAGGTTGGTGTAGTTCGTTCGGATAATGATGCGGTTGATGTCAGAGACGATCAACAAGGGCGGGTTTTGCAGCGCATCGCGGTAGCGGAGCAATTGTTCATAGGCTTTATCTAAATCTGCGTCCTTGCTTTTATATTCCCACCCAAAATAACCCAGTTTTGCAACATCTGCCCAGCCGGAACCGCCGCTGGTTTTGGCCGCGCCCATTTCAAATGCAAAGCGCGTGCCCGTTGGGTCGGATTGCATCGGCGTATCATGTCCAACCAGCGCGCACAGGTCAAGGAAATGTTCTTGAACTTCTTGTCGTTCACGCGCTTCGGCACGCTTCCATTTGCTAACAAAATCTTGCGGAGTAAGAGTCGCCATAGAATCCCGATCAGGATATGATAAGCATAAAGCCAAATTTATTAAGATGCAAGAGCAATCTCTCTTGAAATATCGCAGGGCATCATGCTTTGCGTGGATGTCTTGCCCGCACCCAACCACCGCGGCGGACACCACGCCGTGAAGAACACACTAAAGCATCATGCCCTAAGCGCTCAACATATCCGCAGAGCGCGCCTCGTTCGGTTGGCTTCGCTTGCTCCGTGCGCCTCGCGGTTCCGCTTCCTCATTCCACTTTCTACGGCTACTTCGCTCAAATACAAAATCCGCACGCTCAGGTTCGCCTCCGTTCCATCCATTCGTCAACGCGCTTCACGCTTCAGCATTACTACGCGGCGCTTCACCTTCCCTAACTTCGGACGGGCTGTGCCCTCGCGCACTGCATCCTATTGCGATAGCCGATTTTCCCAGATGAACAGAAGCAGCATAACGAGAAGCCTAGACTCTTATATGTAGCACACTCCGAATAAGTCCTCTTTTCAAATAGAAACCAAGTAAACTGCATGTCTTAATAAATTTTCGAAGACTAGGCGGTATAATACATAAACCATTGGAAGAACCAATGGCGACAAAACTTGTCGTCAATCTGTCCCAAAGTGCTGTTTATGTTCCTTCGCAAAGGTGGCCCATGAATAGAATTCCCGTCTCCTCATCTAATCTTGCATCAGTAGGTTACGACAGTGAAAACAAGATTCTAGAGATAGAGTTTAATAGCGGCTCTATCTACCAATACTTCAACGTTCCCGCTAGCATTTATAGTGGGCTAATGAGCGCTGCTTCTCACGGTCAGTACTTTGACGCCTATATCAAAAAAGGCGGCTTTAGATTCCAACAAGTCAAATAGGTTTTTGGGGATGATGAAACTAACGGCTTTCAAGGGGGAACATTTTCGCTGTCTGTTCAGCACCGATTGGATACCTTTTTCCAGTCTTTCAATTTTTACAGGGGAAAATGATGGGGGCAAGAGCACTACACTACGCGCCTTAGAAATATTTCTCAATCCAAAAATAACTCCGTTAGCAGATGACTATTCTTACTGCCTTCTTACACCCGAAAACCAAAACCCTACAGCGCGGGAAGACCAAATAAAGCTGTCTGGCAGATTTGAGTTAGGCGATTCCGAGTGCGCTATCATAAAACAGATCTGGGGAGTTGACGATCGAACCATAGAAGTTTATCGAGTCTACCAAGCGGGGAATCCTCCTTCACCATATATGTTCATCGCGCAGACCTATGATGACGCCGCGTTCAAAAAACCATTAGAAGATTACACTGTTCCTGAACTGAAAGAAATCGCCCAAAAATTCGCAATTAATTTGGGAGCCGTTAAAAATAAGCAGCCCATCGTGGACATTATTCGCGCGTGGGTGGCAACTCAACCTAAAAAGCCAGATGAAGTTATTTTACCGGATGGATTAATAGCCTGTCTTCCAGAAATTCTAATTTTTTCATCTGAATCAGCACTAGACCCAGAAAAGGAGATACAGCGGACTTTATCAATTCAATTCCGGAGCTTAATTGAAACCGAGAAATACTCTGGTACTATCTCCCAAATCAAAACGGAAGTTGAAGCAGATTTGAATGCTGAGCTCGGCAAGTTGGCGCCATTTGTAAAACAATACTCCAATGACGTAGAAACACTGGCTATTCGCCCCAATTTCAATTTCGCATCAGGCTTGACAACTACGGAACTAGAATTAGTAAGGAAGGATGGGAGACCAATATTATTGCAACAAAGCGGCGCTGGACAACGGCGACGATTTAGCCTTGCTGTATATGAATGGAGTCAAGAGATTTTTAAGAACCGAGATGAACATTCACGGCAACTGCTTATGGCGTTCGATGAACCAGATACCCATCTTGATTACAAATCACAGCGACAAATATTCGATACTATTAAGCGATTTGCAGATTTACCCGCCATGCAAGTTGTTGTATGTACCCATTCTCTTAATTTTATCGAGCGAGTGCCTATCAATCAGATTGTTCATTACAAACTTGAACCACAAACCCGCCAAACCAATCTAGAAGTCCTTTCTATTGCCGATCACGAAACAACCGAGCTTTTCATGTATGAAATCAGCAAAAACATGGGGCTTCGCAATAGCGTAATGCTACATGAACGCTGTTTTCTGGCAATTGAAGGTCCAACAGAAATTGCATCACTACCTGTGTTGTTTTACAAAAAATATGGTATGCCCTTGCAGTCTGCCGGTATATGCTTGATTAACGGAGAGAACAACTACGGCGCTCGAATGTTAGTTAAATTCCTTAACACAAACCATCGACAAGTTATCTTTCTTGTTGACACTGACTCCGTAACCACTGATAGCACAAAAAAAATATTTACCCCAGCATCTTTTCAAACTGATGGGATAGACGAAGGCACGCAAGTTTATTATATCGGTGTGAAGGAATATGAAGATGCTTTCTCGGACGACTTATGGGCACGGATGGCTCAGGCTAATTATCCTAAATTATCGGGAATCCCATGGCAATCGTCAGACTTCGCCTCGCTGCGTACTAATCCTAAATTTTCGAAGGCTGTTCAAGGATTGATCCAAAAAGACGCGAATATTGAAGAACCATCTAAACTCGAATTAGGTTACAAGTTGGCGCAATGTATTAATATTGAAGAAATCCCACTTGCAATAGTTAATTGCATGGCACGCGCTTACCAACTTGCAAATTAGGTTTGATGCGAACCTTATACGGCAATCCGATTCGGCTGTGAGAGTATTTGCATCAGAATGTTCGTGAGCTTAGACTTCGATGAATTTAGAGTCGCCTTTCCTGATTTTGTAATCGCAAGCGTGTGCAGATCGTGTGCAGTTGGTGTACTACGACGTAGAAACTATACTCCCAAACGACTGTTTTCGCCTCATTTTTGCAATATTATGCTCGTTTTTCCACTATATATAAAGCATAGACGGGCTTTTTGAAAACTCTGGATCAGCTAGTACATTAAATTGGGGATTGGTGCAACGGCAGCACGTCACACTCTGGATGTGAAAATTGGGGTTCGAATCCCTAATCCCCAGCTAAAATGCTCTGTTACAAAAAAACTAGGGCATTTTGATTTTAAAATCGCACCTAGTATGCCTTGAGCAGACCTTGTGGAGTAAAAATGAAAAGGTGTGCAGCCTGCGGACAATTTAAACCGGAAGAAGAATTTAACTGGAGATATAAATCTTCAGAAATCAGGCACTGCTCGGGCCGGACGACTTCCAAGTCTTGCATCAAGTTCGGATAGCGCGGATACGGATGCTGGCTGTTGGTGGTGCGATACCTGGCTCGTTTCACAGGGCGCACCAACCTTTTCTCGCGCATGATCCGCTGAACCCGTTTGCGGTTGATCGAGTACGAATAGGGCCTTCTGCGTAATTGGTGCGTGATCCGCCGCGTTCCATATTTCGGAAATTGCCCAGCTACACATTCCAGATCCACACCTAGCTGGCCATCCTCCGATCGATCGGATCGATAATAATACGTGCTGCGCGCTATGCCAACTGAATTGCAAGCCGCTTTCGTGGAGCAGTTTCCCGCCACCACCAAATCTTTCACGATTGTTCTCTGTTCTTGATGAGCGAGCTGGCATAACTCTGAGCTTTTTTTGAAGCTCTGCCTGCATCGTCAGACGCCCAACCAATCGCTCCAATTCAGCGATCCGGGCATCTTTATCTTGCAGATCTTTTGGCTGTTCAAAGATCTCTCCGGCACGCTCCAGAAATTCCTGCTTCTAGCGCGATAACACCGTGTCTTTGATTTCATATTCGCGGCTGGCTTCGGACAGACTCTTCTTCCCTTGGAGCAATTCCAAGACTACTTTCGTTTTGAACTCGCCACTGAAGGTTCTTCGTTGCGCCATGCTGGACTCCATTTCTCTGTGATTCTACCCTAAGGGTAGTGTCCAGTTTTATGGGTCCATTACAGCTACTCGAATCGGCCATCAGGCGATGATGCGTCACTTAGCATTGCGTAAAATGGCTAACATTGGCATTCCTTGACAAATCCTGCTATTCCAATTGCATTCCAAAAAAGTAATGCCATTGATGCATATTTTCCCCACAGATTCGAGATGGGGCATCCGGCGCTGATCAGGCGGTTTTTGTTTTGTAAAACCGGAGGCACGGCTGGAAAATCTCTGAGTCTCGTTGGCGCACCTCGAACGGAGTCATGGCGTTCCCGGGCAGGCCAGCAAGAGTTCTCTGTTGACGAGGAGCAATGAATTAGGCAGTGTTAATCAATCGGCCGGCGAGTTGACGCAGTTGGCTGGGACTGATCGGCTTGAGTAAAACGATATCGGCTTGACTTCGCAAGGATTCCGCTCGAAGAGCATCGGCAGTGCAAAGAATGATCTTGGACGCCCTCAGGCGGGTGTCCGACTGAATCTTGGAAAAAATATCTGCGCCGGAAACATTGGGCAGATGTAGGTCAAGTATGATCAACGCAGGAATAACCTGCGCCAGTCTGCCTAAAGCCGTCTTGCCATCCGCAAGACGCTCGACCTCAAATTGATTTTCCAGTGAAATCGAAATGATATTGGCAATTTCCAGATCATCTTCGATGATTAGTGCAAGGGGCTTTGACATTGATTCTCCATAACTATCTTATAATCGCCTGACTTCACATCCTCTTGAACATCGAGAGGATCTTGAATGAATACGGCTGAAAAAAGGCTTGATATGCCGCAGCTCGCCTGCGGTCACAGCTGGGCGCGCGACAGGACTCGTCAAGAAAAATATTACCGTGGCCAGCACAAATGAACGTTCACACCAGACAGTCATCCTTTCATTTTCTTGTTTATTGGCAGGGTCACCAGGAAGGTGCTGCCTTTCCCAACCTTGCTGGTGAGTTCAATCTGGCCACCCATCAGATCAACCAATTGTTTTGTGATGGACAAACCCAAGCCAAAACCCCGATTACGTCCTATCAGGGAGGTGTCCACTTTCTTGAACGGTTCAAAAATGACGGCTTGAGCCTCGTCCGGTATGCCGATGCCGGTATCCGATACTTCCATGGCCCAATGTCTTGAATCGGGCTGAAGAACCCTGATGCGAACCTCACCCTGCTCCGTGAACTTGATCGCATTTGCCACCAGATTGATAAGAATCTGCCGCAAACGTTGCGGATCACTATAAACGGCGGCGGGCGCACCCGGTTCAATGACCGTCCGAAGGATCAGCCCTTTGTTCTGAGTTGATACTGCCATCATCTCTTTCAGATCATTAAGCAGATCAGCCAATGAGCATTCGCTGAACTGCAGAACCAGCTTCTTGGCTTCAATTTGGGCCTGGTCCAGCAGGTCATTGATCATGTTCGTCAGGTACTCGGAACTCTCGACAATGGTTTTCGCAACGCGCCTTTGCTCGTCGGAGAGAGGACCAAATGTATTATCGCGCAGCAATTCGGCGTATCCCAAAATGCCGGACAGGGGCGTGCGTAGTTCATGACTTACTCGGGCGAGCAGATCGCTCTTCAAATGGCTGGCCTCCTGGGCCTGGTCTCTGGCGAGCAACAATGCTTCTTGCGCCTGTTTTATCGCTGTAATATCACGGGCCACCGCTTGAAAGCCGATAATCTGCCCGGCAACGTCTCGGATGATCTGCACATTTTGACCGAGCCAGAGCTCGCGACCGTCCGGTGTAATGGCAGGGAATTCAAAGTACGTGTTTGCCTCACCTCTCAAGAATTGACGGACATAGAAGCGGCCCGCTTTATCGCGCCAGCTGGGCACGATGAACTCCAGGTAATTCCTGCCAAGAATATCGTCCAGCTTGTCGTAGCCAAACAGGCGCAAACTGGTCGAATTCACATAGGTGATGCATCCATTGGCGTTGGTCCGGTAAATGAGATCATCAGCGCTCTCGACGATCTGACGATAACGGGCCTCGCTTTCCTGCAGCAGGGTTTCTGTCCGTTTGCGCTCGGCGATTTCCTTCATCGCCGAGTCATACAAATTGACACTATCCAGCACCAACCCCACAAGCCTCGAAAACAAGACACCCGTTTGGATCTCTTCAGAAGTAAAGACCTGGCCCGGCTTGGAACGTCCTATTCCGATCACTGCGACGCATCGTTCCCCGACCATGACAGGAAACTCAGCCACCGCCTTCAATGCGACCTGATCGTAAATCGCCCGGTGATCCGCCCAGGCGGAATAATCGTCAAGCACGGCAGGGCGTCCCGTATCGTGCGCTTGCCAGGCAAGCTTGGCGGTACTCCGGCCCACTCGATCTCCCGCTAAGAAGTCCTGGTTTGGCGTGAAGGAGTGGACAACCATCTCATCACCTTCGGTGAGCAATATTTCCCCGTAGGAAGAATTCAGCAAATCCGCGGCGTGATTTACGATGGCCCTTAGTAGATCATCCGAGTCCCTCCGGTTAAGAAGGTCGAGGGTGATTTCGTGCAAGATGGTCAAATATTTATTCTGTACCTGCAACTGCCCTTGCATCCGGCGCTGTTCAGTAATGTCCTCTTTGACGGCGACAAAGTTGACGATGTGTCCACCCGTGTCCATGATCGGAGAGATGGAAGCCGTTTCCCAATAGAGGTCGCCATTGCTTTTCCGGTTGCAGAATTCGCCGTGCCATTCCCTGCCCGCCGTGATGGTTTCCCAGAGCTGGCGATGAACCTCGGGCGGGGTCCGATCCGTTTTTAGAATCCTCGGGTTCTTCCCCAACACTTCCTGTAAGGTGTAGCCGGTCACGGAGGTGAATTTCGGATTTACATATTGAATTTGTCCACCCACATCGGTGATCACGATCGAAGCCGGACTGGCTTCCACCGCGCGTGAGAGCTGGCGCAAGCGTTCATCGACCTGCCGTCTTTTCGTAATGTCGCGAAGTGTGATCAATCTGCCGACGACAATTTTCTCCTTGTTGCGCAGCGGCGACAGACCCAGTTCAAACCAGCGCTGAGCTTCACCTTCGCCGACGGAGATTTCCTCGAATGCATCCAATATGTCGCCGTATTTCTTGGTCAGGTGGGGCCAGCGGCTGAACACCTCGCCGGCCGGCTTGCCGATGACCTGTGCGGGCGCCAGGCCGATCAATGTCGCCGCCCAGGGATTGATATCCGCCACCCGCCCCTGCACATCAAGCACGATCATGCCCTCTTCCATCTCTTCCACAACTGTGTCGCGGGCGAGCGGCAGTAAATTCATCAGCTGGAAGCGAAAGATACCCCAGGCTGTTGAAAGAATAGTGACCGTAAAGCCGAACGATGTTAAGTCGAGGTTCGCAATCGGGGTCAGACCGGATACGTATAGAAAATTCCCGACCCAGGGCGCGATGACGGCGATGATCAAAGCGGCTATTTGCCCCCGATACAAGCCGTGTTTATGGCGTATTAATCGAACGATATAGGACATGCCAGCCAGTAGAAGCAGGTAGGCGTATATCCAATAGACCCAAAACCATAACCCATGGACAACCCCCAGAGATGAAAAATCACCGGTCCGGCTGATGAAATAATGACTCCAAATCAAGCCATGATATTCCGTGGTGAAGACCAGCAGAAGGGTAATAAGTGGCAATATCCCCAAGGCCGCGATGACGCGCCCGGACATTGGCTTGTTTTGGTTGAAATAGTTGTAGCAAAAGACCAACCACAGCAACGGGATGGTGGTCGTGCCGATGTATTCCACCTTGGCCCAAAACACCTTGGTGGACAGGTCGGCGCCGGCAATTTCCAGGGCATAACCGATCGCCCAATCGCCGACCGCCAGAGCCAACAAGGCCAGGGCGGAGGCCCCTGAAACGGTGCGGTGGGCCCAAGCATAATATGCCACCAGAAAGGAGATGGTGCCGGAGATCAACAAAGGAACAATATAGGGGGAATATAGGAACTGCACTGTGAATCCTGTCCCAAAACTTTTCGATTCTTTCCTTGGGCCGGAAGCTCAAAGAATGATGAATTTTACCTCTCGATACATCAGGTAAGCCTAACAACTTTGATAATCCATTTTGGTGCAGGCTGAAGGAAAGTCAGATCCCGGAGGGCGAGCGAGCTCCACACCCATTCAGTTGCGGCGAATGGCGACCATGGCAGCAGCCTACCTGCGAATGAATTTCATGGAATGGCGCCGACCCTCTTGCTTTATAATGGCGTGAAACAACGGAGGCCATCATGTTGAAAAAGAACATCGCATTTATTGGTTCGGGAGCCATGGCGGAGGCCATGATCGCCGGGCTAATCCGCCAGAAGCTGGCCAAGCCGGAGGAATTGTCCGCCTCGGGTCCGCGCCCGGAACGCGGTGAAGAACTGAAAGGGAAATATGGCGTCAAGCCGTTTACGGATAATAGTCAGGCGGTTCATCAAGCGGACGTGGTGGTGTTATCGGTCAAGCCGCAACGCTTGACCCACGTGATGAAGAGCCTCAAAGGCATCCGGCCGGACGCACTGGTGCTTTCGATTGTGGCTGGGGCGAGTTTCAAGAAGATCAGCGTTGGGCTCAAACACAATGCTGTCGTTCGATCCATGCCGAACACGCCTGCGCAGATCGGGCAGGGCATCACAGTCTGGACGTCTTCATCTGCGGTGACGGATTCGCAAAAGGAAGACGCGCGAGCGATTCTTTCCGCCCTGGGCGAGGAAGTTTGGGTGGAGGATGAAAATTATCTCGATATGGCGACAGCCCTTTCGGGAACCGGCCCCGCCTACGTTTTCCTGTTCATGGAGGCGTTGATCGATGCCGGCGTGCACATGGGCTTCCCGCGCCATCTCGCCGAACAGTTGGTGGTTCAAACGCTGCGCGGCTCGGTGGAATACTATTCCAAAGCGGAGCATCATCCTGCCAGCTTGCGGAATCAAGTTACTTCGCCCGGAGGCACCTCTGCTGAAGCGCTGTATTATTTGGAGAAGGCGGGTTTCCGCACCGCGATTTCGCGCGCGGTCTGGGCCGCCTATCAACGTTCCCTGGAATTGGGAAAAGAGAAACCGATCCATATTCCAGAGGCGCATCAGCAGGAAGATGAAGCATAATCCCGCCTGGGCAATTTGAAACTGATCGGCTTGTCCTTCGCAAACCGCGCATTGTTGCTGCGCCTGTTCTCCATCTTGCCTATCTGCAGCACCCGAATGTAACACGCTAGGCAGCTTGGCGTCCGCATCGTCACGTACAGGAAACAGAAGAGTCTATCAAGAACTGCATTATCGCATGGGAGAATAAAACCCTTTTTCCCTGCGTGATCACGATCAAAGAAAAGGATGATCCCTTTGGAATGATTGACTTTCATATTAAGGGAGGCACGGTTGGACTTGGATATGTGATTGCTCGTATGTTGAAAACCGTGCCTCTCAGCGTGTGATGGAGAAATCAGGCATGCCACGCGAAGGACTTTTGAGAAAGTATGTTATCCATCCGAAAATCAGCGATGTACCGCGCGATAGCTACATTTATACAATTGTGAAATGACGGGCGTTATAATTCGGGGGGCACTCAAACTGATTACCGCTTACTATGTCACTGATCACTGTCAACTCCCTCACCAAATCGTTCGGCGCGATTGACCTTTTCACCAACATTAGTTTCTCGGTGGCGAAAGGTTCACGCCTCGCGCTGGTCGGGCCGAACGGCGTGGGCAAAACCACCTTACTGCGCATCATCGTTGGCGAAGATGAAGCCTCTTCCGGCTCCGTCCACCGCGCCCGCGGCGCGCGCATCGGTTATCTTCCGCAGGAAGCCGACTTCGAAATGGCCGGCACTTTGTGGGACGCGTGCCATTCGGTCTTCGATGAATTGATTCGAATGCAAGAACAATTGCATAGCCTCGAAGCCAAAATGGCGACCCATGCTGATGAAGTGATGGAGCGTTATGGAAAACTTCAGGAAGAATTCGAGCGGCTGGGAGGATACACCTATGTCACGCGCATTCAACAGGTGTTGACCGGTCTCGGCTTTAGCGAAGCGGATTACACGCTTTCGCTTGATCATCTCTCCGGCGGACAGCGTACGCGTGCGTATCTGGCTAAATTGTTGTTATCCAACCCCGGTTTGTTACTGCTCGACGAGCCGACCAACCATCTCGACATCGCCGCGGTGGAATGGTTGGAAAGTTATCTGGCGCAATGGGACGGCGCGGCGGTCATCGTTTCGCACGACCGCTATTTCCTCGATCAATCCTGCAATGTGATTCTCGAAATGCATCCCGGCGCGTTCGAGCTGTATCACGGTAATTATTCGGCGTATCTGCATCAACGGCAGGAACGCGCGGATCGCAGACAGGAAGTTTTTGAAAGTGAACGCGAAAAACTCTTGAAGGAAGTCGAGTACATCAAGAAAAATATTTCAGGGCAGAACGTCCAGCAAGCCAAGGGCAAATTGCGGCGGCTGACGCGCGTGGTGCAAGCCATCGAGCAGGTTGGCATGGAGGCGGTGCTCAATACCAATTGGTCGCAGCTGGATGTCGAAACTACCACGAGTCCGTTCAGCGTTGAAGAAGCGGAACGCCACGTGCGCGCTTTGCGTTCACCCGTTCGAACATTGCCGCGTCTGCATCTCAAGCTCGGTTCGCAAAAACGTTCGGGTGAGCTCGTGATTCGCACGCGCGATTTGCAAGTCGGCTATCCCGATAAACTTTTATTCCGCGCGCCGGACATTGAATTGCGCCGAACAGATTGCGCGGCGTTGATCGGACCGAATGGGGCCGGCAAGACCACTTTCCTGAAAACCATTCTCGGTCAGACCGAACCGTTAGCGGGAGAGGTGATCCTCGGAGCGAGTCTCAACGTCGGATATTTCGCGCAAGCGCATGAAGGTTTGAATGCCGGTCACACCTTGATCGAAGAAATCGATTCGATCGTTCCGCATTGGCTGCCGGGTCAGATCCGCGATTATCTCGGAAAATATTTATTCAGCGGTGAGGAGGCGTACAAGAAAGTCTCGATGCTTTCGGGCGGCGAGCGCGGACGATTGGCCTTGGCGAAGCTCGCTCTGCAGGATACGAATCTTTTGTTGCTCGATGAGCCGACCAATCATTTGGATATTCCCTCGCAGGAAGTTTTGGAAGCGGTGCTGGACGATTATGCCGGTACGATTTTGCTCGTGACGCATGATCGTTATCTTGTTGACGCACTCGCCACGCAAATCTGGGAAGTGAACCCGGACGAAAACCAGATGACCGCGTTCAATGGCACGTATTCACAGATGAAAGAAGAACGCGAGAAAGAAGCCGCGCGTAATGCCAACGTCATGGTAGGGGCGGAGCGTCGCTCCGCCCCTACGCAAAAACAAATCTCAGCCGGCAAAGAAGAACGAAAACGAATCGCGCAACTACAAGAACTTGAAAACGCCATCGCTGACTTGGAAAAAGATTTGGCGAATCTCAGCACCCAATTGGAGAGTCCATTCCTGAACGCGAATGAGGTGGTGAAGATCAGCAAGGAATACGAGCGCGTCCAAAAGGAGATGGATGCGAAGTTGGCGGAGTGGGAAGGATTGCAGATTTCATGAGACCCGATGAAACACTTTCAAATCGGCAAGTAACCTGGGAGGTGAACTATGTCGAAAAAAAGCCTTCTTTGGGCTCGATCAGCTCAGCCAGGCTCAGATGGACGGCGACCATGAACAAGGAAACCATGAGCGATATCCAATCCGTTTTGTTTTTATTCCAAGGAGCAGCCAATGATTTTCACAGTCTTGGCATGGGGTTTGGTGGCGCGTCTTGTTCATTTTGCGGTGGTCGGAATTTTATATGGGAATCCGCTGACCGATCGAATTTCTGCCGGAGCCGAAGCGGCAAGTCCGGCTGTCAAGAAATGGCCTTCAAAAGCTAAGGCCCTATCCGTAAATCCGTAGAACGTTAACAAAATGACACTCCTGATGCAGAATTGCAGGTGCCAACCAAACAATCTGCAAGGAGTGTCAAATGGGTGATACCACGCCGTGGGAAATTCCCGATGGAATGATTGATCCTGCCACAGCGGAGACCCCGCTTGGCCGCGATATCTTTCGTTTCCACGATTTCCATCGGCTCGACGTGCATGGTCACACTGAATTGCAATTTACGTAGGGCTGGGCGTTGGAGTTGAAGTCGGCGTCGGGCTTGCGGTTGAGGTTGAGGTTGGCGTTGAACTTGCAGTGGCTGTCGAGGTTGAAGTGGAGGTCGGGCTGGCGGACGCTGTTGGACTGGAAGTAGGCGTCGAGCTTGGAGTCGGTGTCGGACTGGTAGTACGTGTCGAAGTTGGAGTGCGCGTTGGGCTTGGAGTGCGTGTTGCCAGTGAAGTGTAGGTTGGATACGAAGTGTATGTTGGATATGGAGTGTAGGTCGAAAGTGCTGTGTATGTTGGAAGCAGAAAAATAAGAATTGGAGTGTAGGAGGGAGTTATAGATGGAGTCTGGGTTGGAGAAGATGTAATAAAAGGAGTCGGCGTGGGAGAGGCCGGCTCGGCCATTTTAGTAAAAGCGGCCGCGATGGTTTGAGTCTGCACAATGATGGTATTGATCGCCCCGGGTATCGCGGTTGGAATGCTGATTGTTGCGGATTCGTTAATGATTGGACAAGCGAAAATTACAACCAATGCCATAAGAAGATATTTTTTCATGGCAACCCTATTATATCAAAATGCTTCACTGCTCCCCGCCCATGAGTTTTAAGAAAACCGGCAGCCTGTCCTGGAACAAGATCAGGGAGCGGATCAACCTCACTCCCGGCGCTTCCCGGCAGTCAAAGTGCTATACTGTTCGTAGACACGCGGAAATCCGATTCCCAAAGGAGGCACACATGTCTTGGAAGAATGAACTGCGAAGCGACTCTGTATCGTGGCTGCTGGATTCCGATGATCCCGGCGTGCGTTATCTCGCCCTGCGCGATCTACTGGACTTTTTCCCCGAAGATAAACAATTTAAATCTGCGCGCCGGTCTGCACATAAGGATGGGCCGATTGCGGTAGTCTTGTCCAACATGGAGAAAGAAGGATATTGGGTCAAGCCGGGACCAGGATACGCACAGAAATATCGTTCGACGGTTTGGTCTATCATTTTGTTGGCGCAACTCGGTGCCTCAATTAAAGAAGATAAACGGATTGCATTGGCCTGCGATTATCTTTTGAACCACATGTGCGCAGGTGGACAATTCACCGCGATCACAGCCGGCACACCGGCTGGCACGGTTGATTGCCTGCAAGGAAATCTGTTGTGGTCATTGATGGAAATGGGATGCGAGGATCCGCGTTTGAAGAAAGCCTATGAATGGATGGCGCGCACGGTCACAGGGGATGGCGTTGCTCCAATGAAAGATCGCAACGCGCCCGTCCGTTATTACATGTATAAGTGTGGTCCGACCTTTGCCTGCGGCCTGAACAACAGGCTGCCGTGTGCGTGGGGTGGCGTCAAAGTGATGATGGCGTTCGGCAAACTGCCGGCTGAGTCACGAACGCCGCTGATCAAGAAAGCTATCCGGCAAGGGGCGGATTTCTTCTTTGGCATCGATCCGGCGACGGCCAGATATCCAACCAGAGATAAAAGCGGCAAGCCGAGCCGCGCTTGGTGGAAGTTCGGGTTTCCTGTTTTCTATATTACGGATTTGTTGCAGCTCGCCGAAGCATTGGTTGGATTGGGTTACGGTGACGACAAACGCTTGGCCAATACCCTCCAGATCATCCGCGAGAAGCAAAATGAAGGCGGTCAATGGCTGCTGGAATTTGATTATCCCGGAAAAACGTGGCTTGACTTTGGTAGAAAGAAAGAACCGAGTCCATGGGTTACGTTGCGGGCGTTGCGATTGCTCAAAGCAACGGACGGCAGTCTTTGAATTCAATCGAAAGAATCTCTTGCATCCCGCAGAACATCTGATATACTCATAATCAATTAAAGTTCCTGATTTATAGTTGTGGATACTTAACCGTTCAGCGAATCCGAGATGCAAAGCTATTGGATGAATATCTCTCAGCCTGACCGCCACCTCGTGATTTACTGAAATTAAAAGCAGTAGTCAGCCGATTCAAGAGAACCCTCCTGAATCTGATGGAACTTGCCCGGGGCTTACGAAGACGCCGAAATCAACGTAAACCGTCGGGTCAGATGTCGATGGAGCCGATACTCCATCGACGGTCGATTCTCGTTTTCAGTTGGTTGCATTATGGAAAACGCCTCCCGCCAAGCTTTGGGCGGGCGTGCCGCCATTAAAAAATGTCAAAGCAGGAGCAGAGAGCATGGACGTCATGGGTTGGTGGAAGCTATTCAAATTCATAGTGAGTTTCCTGGCTGTGGTGATCCAGATCCCCGCCTGGGGCGCGTTCTTCTATTATTTTTCCATTTCGCTTGCAGGGTGGTTCCGCCGCAGGGAACCAGATATGAGACAATTCCCGCAGGTGAATCGCTTCGCGCTGATCATCCCCTCGCACAATGAAGAAAAGGTCGTAGGCAAGATCGTCGACAACCTCAACGCCATTCAGTATCCGCGCGAGCTGTATGACATCTTTGTCATTGCCGATAACTGCAGTGACCGCACCGCCCAGGTTGCACGCGATTCCGGCGCCGTGGTCATGGAGCGCTTCAATAGCATTCAAAAGGGAAAAGGTTATTCCCTGGAGTGGATGTTTAGTCAGCTCTCGCAAATGGAAAGGCGTTATGATGCCGTCTGCATTTTTGATGCGGACAACCTTGTCTCTTCTAACTTCCTGATGGAGATGAACAAGCACCTCTCGCTGGGCCACAAGGTGGTGCAGGGTTATCTCGATAGCAAGAACCCGTTTGATTCGTGGGTCTCCGCCAACAATTCGATTGCCTTTTGGATCGGCAACCGCATGTTCCAGCTGCCGCGTTATTATCTCGGCTTGAGCTGCGTGCTGGGCGGCACCGGCATGATGATCGCCAGCGACCTGCTGCAGCAAATTGGCTGGGGGGCCACTTGCCTGACCGAGGATTTGGAATTCACAGTCAAAGTGGTCTTGCGAGGCATGAAGGTGTATTGGTCGCACGAGGCGGTGGTGTATGATGAGAAGCCGCTGACCCTGCAGCAATCCTTCCTTCAACGTGTGCGCTGGATGCAGGGACAGGCGGATTGCATGGCCCGTTTTGTGGGTCCGCTGGCTGCTCGCGCCATTGGGAAACGCGATTGGGTTGCCTTGGATCTGGCAATGTACCTGGTCCAGCCGCTGATTATCCTCGTCAACTTTTTCTGTCTGGTGATGGGCCTGCTCTTTATGGTTGTGAGTCACCAACACCTGACGGGTACAACCCTTGATCTGCTGCCGGCCCTGTTTATCGGCTTGCTGTATGTCAACGTGATTTTCTTGATCCTGGAAAGACACTATTCCTGGAAAACGATCGCATTTTTCCTGACTTTCCCCTTTTATAATTTGACCTGGGCGCCGATCGTCATCAAGGGTTTCAAGAATAAAGACCAGCGGGCATGGTCACATACCCAGCATAGCCGCGCCTTGGATATTTCTGAAATGAAGGCGGTAAGGGAATGACACTTATTTCTCCGCCATCTCGAACGGCTCGACGTGAACGGTCACATCGGAATCCGGCAAGATGGTGTGCACCTTCTTTTCGATCTTTTCGGTAATGGCGTGCGTTTCGTTGAGCGTGCGCTCACCGTC